>ERZ802822.289-NODE-289-length-36183-cov-15.800116_pt1 | contig 36183 bp, 32 predicted proteins | sample MGYA00345649_ERZ802822 | MGnify/ENA primary metagenome ERZ802822 (study PRJEB30503, sample SAMEA104212359) | marine metagenome | biome: Westerlies Biome; feature: [SRF] surface water layer (ENVO:00010504) within the epipelagic zone...; material: water...
CGCAGTACCAGCGTCATCTCGCTGCCACCATGGGTATGCTCGGGGATGCGACCACCTGCAGCGATGCGATACAACGCAAACTCGTGACTGGGGTCGCCGGTTTTGAGATAACTGATGCTCAGGGATTGTGTGACGCGCTTCCATGCCAAATCAGCATAATTGCCGTTGATGAGGCGGTCCAGCAGGCCAGGCAGCTGCGTGTCGGAAACTTCATTGGGCGCATAACGAAGGGGCTCCGGATCGTCGAGGCGCGCCATGACGGACTCAAGTACCGATTCGCCCACAGGTTGCGGATCTAAACGCTCAAGATGCGCACCGCCGACATCCTCTAACCTGTCTACCAACTGCCGACAGCGCTGGCAGTAACTCAAATGCGCAGCAACGCAGGCTGACTGGGCAACGGGAAGTGCGCCAGCTGCATACTCTAAAAGGAAATCCATTGGGGGGTGATGATGTGCCATCGCTATTTAATCCAAACCACTCTCATGTACGTTGACATTACGAGGGTCACGCGCAAACGGTTTACTTCCCAACACCAATAAAACTGTGACTTTCTGAGGAATTGCCATCGCCATTTAAGCCTCCATCAGCCCTTGGAGCTTCTGGATAGCAAGGCGCACCCGCGATTTGACTGTGCCAAGCGGCAAATCGAGCTCTGCCGCGGCCTCGGAGTGCGATTTACCCTCCATGTAGACCTTGGCCAGTATTTGCGCCTGATCGGGCGGCAAATCGCCCATCAACTCACGTACCCGCTCGGCACCACGGCGGGTGTGCAAGACCACAAAGGACTCCTCCTCCTCGCTTTCCAGCTCGAAGTCATCGGAGGCCAGTGGCGTATCAAACTTTTGCAAACGCCGGAACATATCGGTTCTGCAGTTGCGTGCAATAGTGTAGACCCAGGTCGAAGCAGCAGCCTTTTCCGGGTTAAAGCCGCCTGCCTTTTGCCAGACCTTGAGCATCACTTCCTGCACAAGCTCATCGGCATGGGACGCGGACAAACTCGAGCCTGAAAGGGCAAACGCCTTGATCAGGGGGGCAAAATGGCGGAAAAAACGCGTGAAGGCGCCCCGATCCTGGCTTTCGCCAACCAGCACCAGCGCTTCACTCCACTCATCCGTACGGCGGCCTGTCGGGACGTTCCATTTCCCGTTACCGTTCGCCGCAGGAGCGGTACTTGCGTCTTTTTTGTTTGCCATGAAAAGGTCAAACCATCATCTAGAAGGGACAGGATACACGCAGTGGGAACACCTTGATACCTCGCCCAACACCTTATTTGCAGCTGATTTGAGCCGATAATCTACTGTCAAGGCTACCTATTCGCGCTGATCCGTCACTCTGGAGTAGCCGTAAGACTCCATAACCTATTCCCTGTCTGGTGGCCGGAGGTCGTCAGCGATGCACATTGCAGTCATTGGAGCGGGCATCTCCGGGCTGGGATGCGCCCACCAACTCGTCAGACGCGGTCACCGCGTCGACATCTTCGAAGCCCGGGACCGTATCGGTGGCCACACCGCCACCTACGATGTGCAGCTTGGTACGCGTCGCTTTGCGATCGACACCGGCTTTATCGTCTACAACGACCGCAACTACCCGAACATGATAGACCTGTTCAGCGAGTTGGGTGTCGCGACTAAGCCCACCTCAATGGGTTTTTCCGTATGCGACGAAGCGAGCGGCCTTGAATACGCTGGCAACAGTCTTAATACCCTGTTCGCACAGCGCGGCAACTTACTGTCGCCCAGCTTTCTCAACATGATCAGAGAGATCCTGCGCTTCAACAAGCTCGCAGTCGCAGATTTGGAAAGTGGCCAACTCCCTCAGAACCAGACCCTAGGCGAGTATCTCGAGCGCCATGGCTTCGGTGCGCATTTTAGTCGCAGTTATTTGCTGGCCATGACCTCCGCGATCTGGTCGGCAGACTTTGAGGACGCGCAAGATTTTCCGGTCGAGTTTTTTATCCGCTTCTTCCGCAACCACGGTCTACTGTCACTCAAAGACCGCCCGCAGTGGCGCGTGATTGAGGGTGGCAGTCGGGAATATCTCGCGCCCCTCACGCATCGGTTTTCCGATGCTATTCGCACCCGCATGCGGGTGGAGAAAATTCTTCGTCCACCCGGCAGACCGGTTGTGGTGCAGTTCACAAATGGCCTGCAGCGCGAGTTTGATGAAGTCGTCATAGCCACGCACTCAGACGAGGCGCTTGGCATGCTCGGTGACCCGACCGAATCAGAGCGATCAGTCCTTGGGGCGCTACCCTACCGGGACAACGAAGTGATCCTGCACACCGATACGCGCCTGTTACCCAAGACCCGGCGCGCCTGGTCGAGCTGGAACTACCGGTTAAAGCCGGGCAACGGACGCGCCACCGTCACCTATAATATGAATATTTTGCAAGGTCTGGATGCACCCGAGACCTTCTGTGTGACATTGAACGACACCGCCTCCATTAACCCCCACCGTATCCTCGGCCGCTTTAATTACGCGCACCCGCAGTTCACACTGGCGGGTATGGAAGCCCAGCAGCGCTGGGGCGACATCAATGGGCAAAACGGCACATGGTTCTGCGGCGCGTATTGGCAAAATGGTTTCCACGAAGATGGTCTGAGCAGCGGCCTTCGCGTGGCCGAGAATCTGTGCGCAGCTGCGCAGATGGCGGCGTGACGGCCAAACTCTACTCGGGCACGCTTCGACACGCCCGCTACTCCCCAAAAAAACACGCCTTCTCCTACAAGGTGTTCATGCCCTTTGTCGAGCTGGAGACTCTCCATGAGCTCACTGCACGCCTACCCTTATGGTCAACCAAGCGGTGGGCACCGGCACAGTTCCTCCGCCGCGATTTTCTGGGCGCACCCGAGCTGCCGCTGGCCGACGCCGTTCGGCAACGCATTAAGCAAGAAACGGGAAAAGACCATGCCGGGCCGGTTTATCTGTTGGCCAACTGGCGATATTTCGGCTACCAGAACAATCCGATTGCCGTTTATTACTGCTACGACGCCGCGGGAAAGCAGCTGCAATATGTGGTGGCAGAGGTCACCAATACCCCTTGGGGGGAGCGCCACAGCTACGTGCTCGAAGCGCCTGATGCCAACCAGCCTCTGGCGACGGAGTTCCAGAAAGCGCTCCACGTCTCGCCCTTCAACCCCATGAACATGACCTACCGCTGGTACAGCAATGTTCCCGGGGATGATCTCAATATTCAGATTACGCTTTTCGAGGAGGGTCAGCGTATTTTCGACGCCGTGCTGTCTCTTGCCGCAGAGCCGCTTACTGCGCGCAGCGCACGCCGCGCGATCCTCGCCTACCCGTTTATGACGATGAAGATTGCCGCCGGCATTTACTGGGAGGCCTTGCGCCTGTTTTTAAAAGGCGTCAGCCTGCACGCTCATCCGAAGCGAACGCACTAACGTAACCGTCGACTCCACGCAGTAGAAGAAAGAGGGTCCACATGAGCGAATACAGCGTCAAAAACATCTCCAAGTTACCCATGCTGTTCCCGGAGAAACGCGGTGGCCTGGCGCGCTCGCTGATGCTCAAGGTGTTGGCCAAACTTCAGGTGGGATCCCTCACGCTCAAAGAGCAGGGCGAGACACTGGTCTTTGGCTCACAGGCCGACCCCGCTGCACCTCATGCTGAGGTGCACGTTCATGACAGCGACTTGTATCGCCGCATTCTTACTGGCGGCGGCATCGCGGCAGGCGGAACCTACATTGAGGGATTGTGGAGCAGCCCTGATCTGACGGCGGTGACCCGTGCTTTCAGCGCCAACCTGGCCATGCTAGACGCCATGTCAGACCGCCAGAATTTGCTGGCAAAAACCGCTTTGAAGGTGAGCCATTGGACACGGCGCAATACGTCACGGCGTTCGCGCGAGAACATCTCCGCCCACTACGATCTCGGCAACGACTTTTTCTCCCTGTTTCTTGATCCCAGCATGATGTACTCGTCGGCGGTCTTTCCCACTCCAGACAGCGACCTGGCGAGTGCCTCACAACATAAGTTGCATCTGATCTGCGAGGATCTTGAGCTTAAGCCCGAGGATCATCTGGTAGAGATTGGCACGGGCTGGGGCGGCATGGCGATTTATGCGGCCGAGCACTATGGCTGTCGGGTCACCACCACTACCATCTCCCGGGAGCAGTTTGAGTACACGGTCGACGCCGTGGCCGAACGCGGCCTGCAAGACCGTATTACGGTGCTCTTCGACGACTATCGCGACCTCACCGGCACGTTCGACAAACTGGTGTCGATCGAGATGATCGAGGCGGTCGGGCATCAGTTTTACGACACCTACTTCCAGACGGTCAGCCGACTGCTTAAGCCACATGGCAAAGCAGTCATCCAGGCCATCACCATGACCGAGCAACGCTATGAACAGGCGCGAGACTCTGTGGACTTCATCAAGCGTTACATTTTCCCGGGCGGATGCCTGCCCTCGCTCACCGTCATCAGTGATGCGCTGGCACGCATGACAGATATGCAGATGAGTCAGCTGCGCGACATCACCCAAGACTACGCCGACACACTCAACGCCTGGCACGAAGGTTTCCTTGAGAAGCTTGACCGAGTGCGCGGCATGGGCTTTGACGATCGGTTTATCAATATGTGGCGCTACTACCTCAGCTATTGCGAGGGGGGCTTCCGCGAGCGCATTATTGGCACCTATCAAATCACCATGACCAAGCCGGGGTACCGCCCCGCCTGATCTACCGCCTATGCTGCTGTCCCTCGCGCCAATCGCGCTACTGGTTTTACTGCTCTCTGCCTCGGTGGCGCTGTTTGGCTCGGACGCATCCTACGGACCCAATCAGGTTGCACTGATCATTGCCTCGGCGGCCACCATGCTGGTGGGCTGGCGCCGCGGCATGAGTTGGCAGGCGATTCAGGACGGCATGGTCAGCGCGATTACCGTCTCGATCATGCCCATGATGATTCTGCTCTCTGTGGGCGCGCTGATCGGCAGCTGGATTATCAGTGGCACCGTCCCGGGCATGATCTATTACGGGGTGCAGCTGCTGGACCCCGGTTTCTTTTTCGCGGCATCCGCTGTCATCTGTGCGCTGGCGTCATTGAGCCTCGGCAGCTCGTGGACCGTCGCAGGGACACTGGGCATCGGCCTCATGGGCATCGCCACCACCTACTCGCTGTCGCCTGCGATCACGGCCGGTGCTGTGATCTCAGGCGCCTATTTCGGAGACAAACTCTCGCCGCTCTCAGATACCACCAATCTGGCCGCCGCGGCGGTGGGCGTTGATCTGTTTGAGCACATCAAAAACATGCTCTGGACGACCCTGCCCGCCTTCATTGCCGCACTGGTGATTTTTTCCTTCGTCGGTAGTGAGGGCGCCGCCACCCCCGAGAACATCACCAAGATCCGCACTGCCTTAGCCAACCAATTTACGATCTCCCCCTGGGTACTCTCGCCGCTCGCAATGATGCTGGCGCTAATCTATTTTCGGGTACCCGCCTACCCCGCCATCTTGATATGCACCCTCTCGGGTACGCTCTATGCTGCCGCCTTTCAGACAGACGTGGTGCGCGCGCTGGCACTTGCCAGTCACGCAGACTCGCCGGCACCCCTGATTCAGGGACTCTGGATGGCGCTGTTCTCTGGATATCAGTCACCCGAGGGCATAGGCGAGCTCAGCAAGCTGCTCGACAAGGGCGGCTTGGCCAGCATGCTGAACACCATCTTTCTCATTCTGACTGCGATGACCTTCGGGGGGATGCTGGATAGCACCGGTATCCTCCGGCAACTGCTGGATCAAGTTCTGCGAGGCGTGAAGCGTACCGGAGATCTGATACTGGCCACCGTGGGAGGTGGCTTCATCACCAACGTACTGGCTGCCGATCAGTTTCTCGCTATCACGTTGCCCGGCCGCCTTTTTACGCCGGCCTACGATGAACGCGGGCTGAATCGACTGAGCCTTTCCCGAACACTCGAAGATTCCGCCACGCTCACCTCGGTGTTGATCCCCTGGAACACCTGCGGCGCGTTTATGGCGGCAACGCTGGGGGTTGCGACATTCGAATACGCGCCCTATGCGCTGTTCAATCTGATTTGTCCCGTGCTGGCGGTGATCTTCGGCTACCTGATGATCGCGCAGCCCCCCGTCGAGAGGGCCAGCGCATGACAGCGCCGCAGTGGGATTTTGCCGATCCCTATTTGTGGCCGGTCACCGTTGAGGCGGCGCATATCGACGCGCTCGCCCACACCCGGAACACCCACTATGTTGAGTGGTGTATGGAGGCCGCGTGGGCACACACAACCGCGCTCGGACTCGGGGCTGAGGACTACCAGCGCCTCGACCGCGCCATGGCTCTGACACGTGCCGAGTACGACTACCTGAAGGCAACCCGGGCGGGCGATCAATTACTGGTAGGCACCTGGATAACGGAATGGGCGGGCAAGATGAAAATGTCCCGTCGACTGCAGGTGGTCTGTGAGCAGACTGGCGAAACCGTTTTTCGTGGCGTCCTGGAGTTTGTGTGTATCGAAATATCGACAGGTGCCCCTAAAAGACCGCCCAAAGAATTTATCGACATTTACGGCCCAGTCATCGCTACTGCGGCGCCAGCACAAAAATAATATCTACTGGACCTCACTCGGCGAGGAGGCTAAAAAATGCGCCTTGAATCACGCCCTATCCCAGCCGAAGCTGATGGTCTCCGCGACACTTTCAACGCCCAACTTCAAGGCGAGCAACCGATCCACACCCAGCGCAACGCCGGCGCACTCCGGCAGGCCGTGACGGTGAGCGGCCAGCAGGCGTTCATCGATGGGGCGCAGCGGCAGACCGCGCTGCTGGCGACGAGTGTTCTCGGCGTGCAGCTGCGCGGCAAGCGCGTCGGGGTCGATTTGCTCCCAGTATCCGTTAGCTAACTCTTTGCCGTTCACATAGCACTCGAAGCGCGCGGCAACGTCGACATCGCCAATGGGGATGCACCGTGCCATAGCGGCCTGCGACATTGGAAAGTCGGTGATGAACACCAGCCCCCAATCGCTGATCCCGGGTTCGATACAGTGGCTCATGAGTAGATCGAGTACCGCATCGCGGTCGAGATCATCGGGCACCAAACCAATCCGGGATTCGGCGAGGTCAGTGAGTGTCGTCAAACTAGTGTGCTCATTCAGGGGATCCACACCGAGCAGCTCAATAAAAAGGGCTCGATAGGGCCAGATCTGCCAGCCATCCGATTTCAGAACGATGCCCAATAATTCGGCGACCTCTCGCATCAAAGCGGCGTGGTCCCAGCCCACCCGATACCACTCGAGCATTGTGAATTCGGGGTTGTGATGACGGCCCGCCTCACCCTGACGAAAGGCTTTGCAAATCTGAAAAATATCGCCTGAACCGGCTGCCAAAAGGCGCTTCATCGCGCTTTCTGGTGAGGTTTGCAGGTACCTATCCCGTTCGTCAGCCTCGCCAGGTAGCCTGAAAATATCGATGCCGGCGTCAGGAATAGTGCCTTGAGAGAGAAGCGGGGTTTCGACTTCCAGCACACCGCGATCGACAAAGAACCGGCGAAGCACCCACAGTAAGTCTGCCCTCACGGCGAGGCTCTCGGGCGACGCCGAGGGTAACCATTCACTCACGGATCAGTCACTCACGGCTCAGTCACTCACGGATCAGTCACTCACGGACCAGTCACTCACGGACCAGTCACTCATGGATCAGCTTTTGCTGGCGCGACTCACGTATTCACCAGTGCGGGTATCGACGCGGATCACCTCACCTTCGGTGATGAATAGTGGCACCCGCACCACCGCTCCGGTACTCAGGGTAGCGGGCTTGCTGCCCCCCTGCGCCGTATCCCCCTTCAGGCCCGGATCGGTCTCGGTGATTTCCAGCTCGATGAAATTGGGGGGGGTCACCGCCAGCGGCGTACCGTTGTACAGCGTGATCTCGTAACGCTCCTGCTCTTTGAGCCACTTCTCGGCTTCACCCACCGCGTCACGGTCAGCGCCATACTGCTCGTAGGTGGAGGGGTCCATGAAGTGCCAGAACTCGCCGTCAGTATAGGAATACTCGAGATCCACATCCATCACATCGGCTCCTTCGAGGGTGTCTCCTGATTTAAAGGTGCGCTCCCACACCCGCCCAGACTTGAGGTTACGGAGCTTGACGCGGTTGAAAGCCTGACCCTTGCCAGGTTTGACGAACTCGTTCTCAAGAATGGAACAAGGATCGCCGTCGAGCATGACTTTCAGCCCGGGCTTGAATTCGTTGGTTGAAAAGTTCGGCATCGTCGATGATCCGCTGAGCAAAAACGCGATCATACCTTAGGGCTCGATCTCTAGGCATCATCAGGCGCTAAGGCCCGAAGTTCAGGTATCGGCAAATTCACCCTCACTGCCCAGCAAGTAACACACCCCATCCAGGCCGCAGTGGGTGACTTCAATGGGGCTCGCGGCGCGCACCGCAGGCTTCGCGTGGAACGCCACACCTAAGCCTGCCATCGCCATCATGTCGAGATCATTGGCGCCATCACCCACGGCGATGCAGGCGTCCACGCCAATGCCCAATCGGGTGGCGAGGGCATGTAAGGCCTCCGCCTTGTGCTCTCGATTGACGATAGGCGGCACCACTCTGCCGGTGACTTTGCCGGATTCGATCTCCAGCGTATTCGCCACCACCTCGTCAAAGCCGTAGTCCGCCTGCAGCCGCTCTGCGATCGGCATAAAGCCGCCAGAGAAAATCGCCAGTGTCATCCCTTGGGCCTTGAGTGTGGTGGTCATTTCCCGCAGGCCCTCCTTCACCGGCAGCCGGTCAGCCAAGTCCGCAATCGCGCTCGCATCAAGGCCCTTCAGGAGCGCAAGCCGGGTGCGATAACTTTCATCAAAATCGAGCTCACCGCGCATCGCCTGAGCCGTGATCTCAGCAACTTGTTCGCCGACACCTGCCGCCGCCGCGAGCTCATCGATGACCTCGCAGTCGATGAGCGTGGAGTCCATGTCAAAAACCGCCACCCGATAGGACTGACAGCGCGCCGCACGCGGCTGTATTGCGATGTCGACGCCATGTTCATCAGAAAAGGCTCGAAGCCTTGAGGAGAGGCCCTCAGTATCGGCGCTGCTGACCAGCAGATTGTGAACAGTGCGACGATCGCACAGTGTGACCGGTACCGGCACGACACGTGTCTCAATGACTTCAGCGCCCGCTGCCTGCGCGACCTCAGCGACCCGATCTACCTCCAGCGCCGCTCCTCGGGGCGCTATCAGGACAATCATGTGCGTCGCATTCACCACGGGGGCTCTCTGGTTGGTAGGAGAAGATGTGCCGCCCTCACCCGACAGCAGCATGTCGTGAGTTTATACTGATCTTGGTGTCACCGGAGGTTCTCTTTGGAGCAAGTATTACAACGTTTGCGTAATCAGCCGCTGTCGCAGCAACTGGCGCTCGCGGCAGCAGGTTGTTGCCTGTTGGCCACGCTGACTCTGGTTGGGGTGGCCGCGCAATCGACACAATCGATTCAGAACATGACTCTGGCCGAGCACGCCGATGCCGCCGTGCGACAGCTTGCTAGTCGCGCCGGCACCGAGCTGGCCACCGGGGACCGGCTACGATTGGTCACCGAGCTCCAATTTTATACTGACCAAACCCTGTTCGCCGCAGCGAGGGTGCTTGATGTGGAAGGTCTGGAAATCGCCACCCGAGGCGCGATACCGGCTGATACAGAGGCGCACCGATATCCGGTACTGATCGACGGTAATACAGCGGGAAACGTTGAGCTGTATCTGGATTTGGCTGAACAACGCGCAGCACGAGAGACCCTGATCTGGGGTTTGATCGCGCTGTCTGTGCTCCTAAGCACCGCGGTGTACGCCCTGACGAGACCCATGGGTCAGCGACTGGCCAGTAACATCAGCGAGGCGGTGGCCCAGTTGGATGCCATCACAGAGGAAGGCTCAACCTCCCTCAATGAAGTCCACAAGTTGCGAGACCACATCAACGCGCTACCGCTGCACTTGCTGAAGTCCCGCGATATCGAGGAGTCGGATGAGGCGCACTACAGCGACACCGCGATTCTCTGCATCGCACTGAAACACTTGCCCGCCTACCTCGACACACTGGACGAGTCACGCCTGCAGGGCTATGTCTCCAGCCTGCATCGCATGGCATACGGGAGTGCCGGTTTTTACGGTGGAGATCTCAGTGTCATTCGGCAGTTTGGTCTGGCGATCTATTTCTCGGGGTCCCATGCAGCGGGTTCACCGGTGTTGCGTGCCGCAAGTTGCGCCTGGCTTTTGTCTCGCTGTAGCGAAACTGCTGAGAAGCATGAGCGGCTCTCGTTTACCCCGGGCATGGCGATCGGTATCAGTGAACTGGGGCGCGGCGATGACGAAGACATCTACCCCGGCCTCTACACGCAGGCAACACTGGATGACTTGTTGGCGCTCGCCCAGCAAGATCTGGATGGCATTTTGCTGTCGTCTCGAGCGGCAGAAGATACGGGTCTGACCGCGCGCATTGGCATTGATGTCATCGACGAGCAGTGGATGGCGCTTGGCGATATCAGCGGCAGCCACCTCGATCTGCTCGAGCGGCAACTGCTCATTCTGCAACGCGCCATTGCGCCCAGCGACGACGAAACGCCGCAGGGGTTTCTGCCTTTCTAGCAACTGGTCAAGTAAGTGAGTCAGTCCGTCACTACTTCCAGACGCGTCACCCGCTGATAGCCTTTCGGAAGCTTGCTACCCCGGCGTCCACGCTCCCCGCGGAAGTGCTCAAGCTCGGACCACTTGAAGTTGCGGTAGTGCCCACCCGAAGTCACTTGAAGTGTATCGCCCTCAGTCACCACGCAGAGTCCGGCCACAAACTCCTCGCGTGCCGCCGCCCGTGCAGAAGGGATGCCAATCAATTTGTTGCCCTTGCCACGCGCCATCTCCGGCAGCTCCGCCAACGGGAATACCAGCATGCGCCCCTCATTGGTCGCCACCACCACCAGCGGCTCTTCACCTTGCGCAATGGCTGCCGGTGGCAACACCTGTGCGCCCTTGGGCAATGTGAGCACCGCCTTACCGGCCTTATTTTTTGCCTGTAGCTGCCCGAACTGCACCACAAATCCGTAGCCCGCATCGCTCGCCAGCAAATAGCGATCCCCCTCCGCACCGGTCAACAGCCCCTCGAAGGTGGCGCCGGATGGCGGGTTAATGCGACCTGTCAGGGGCTCTCCCTGACCGCGCGCCGAGGGTAGCTGATGTGTGGGCAAGGTGTAGGCTCTGCCCGTGGAGTCGAGCACCACCGTCGGTAGATTCGATTTACCGCGAGCCGCAAAACGGAAACCATCACCCGATTTGTAACTGAGCGATGCCGGGTCAATATCGTGGCCCTTTGCCGCACGAATCCAGCCCTTTTCGGACAACACAATCGTCAGCGGATCCGCGGTGGTCAGTTCAAGCTCACTGAAGGCCTTTGCCTCTTCGCGCTCAGTGATAGGCGCTCGCCGGTCGTCACCGTGAGTCTCAACCACTGCTTTCAGCTCGCGCTTGATCAAGGTCTTGAGCCGCGCGTCACTGCCCAGGGTTTTTTTCAACCCGTCGCGCTCCTCCGCGAGCTCATCCTGCTCACCGCGGATTTTCATTTCTTCTAGTTTGGCGAGGTTACGCAGCTTAAGGTCAAGGATGGCTTCTGCCTGCACATCGGAGATCTTGAAGGTTTTCATGAGCTCCGCTTTGGGCTCTTCCTCCTCGCGAATAATGCGGATGACTTCATCGATGTTGAGAAAAGCAACGAGGTAACCTTCGAGAATATGGAGTCGGCGCTCTACCCGCTCCAACCGATGCTGCAAGCGGCGCTTGACCGTCGTCTTTCTGAACGCCAACCATTCCTTCAGGATCGTCACTAGCGACTTCACCGCAGGCCGACCGTCGATGCCAATCACATTGAGGTTCACGCGATAAGTGCGCTCGAGATCGGTGGTGGCAAATAAATGGCTCATGACCCCGTCGACATCGATGCGATTGGACCGGGGCACCAGTACCAACCGCGTGGGGTGCTCATGATCAGACTCGTCGCGCAAATCCGACACCATCGGCAGTTTGCGGGCCTGCATCTGCGCCGCGATCTGCTCCAGTACCTTGGCGCCCGAGACCTGATAGGGCAACGCGTGAATCACGACCGCACCGTCCTCGATGGCATAGGCCGCCCGCACCCGCAGCGCGCCACGGCCCGTTTCGTAAAGGGCTTTGAGCTCGTCCGCCGGGGTAATGATTTCGGCTTCTGTCGGAAAGTCAGGCCCTTTGATGTGCTTACACAGGTCTGAGACGGTTGCCTTGGGTGAGTCCAGCAGATGGATGGTGGCCGCGACCACCTCATTGAGGTTGTGCGGTGGAATGTCTGTCGCCATACCGACAGCAATACCCGTTGTGCCATTGAGGAGCAGATTGGGCACCTGCGCAGGCAGCACAGTAGGCTCTTCGAGGGTGCCATCGAAATTAGGCTGCCAATCCACCGTTCCCTGACCGAGCTCTGAGAGGAGCACATCGGCATAAGCCGTCAGTCGCGATTCGGTGTAGCGCATGGCGGCGAATGATTTAGGATCATCCGGCGAGCCCCAGTTCCCCTGCCCGTCGATCAATGGGTAGCGGTAGGAGAAATCCTGCGCCATCAACACCATCGCCTCATAAGCCGCGCTGTCGCCGTGTGGATGGAACTTGCCGATGACATCCCCCACTGTGCGCGCCGACTTTTTGTATTTAGCCGAGGCCTTTAGCCCGAGCTCACTCATCGCATACACAATGCGGCGCTGCACGGGCTTAAGGCCATCGCCAATGTGCGGCAGGGCACGGTCGAGAATCACGTACATCGAGTAGTCGAGGTAGGCTTTCTCTGCATAGTCACGCAGGGACAGCTGCTCAACGTCGACCGAAGGCTGCATCATGTCTGTCATCGTAATGGGGCTCTCTCTGGAGGCGGCGGGTTCGGCAGCGTGCGTCACCCTGTCATCTCAATCGGGTTATCCTAACGCACCCCAATATGGGAAGACCACGTAACCAAGGCTTTGATGGGTTGAGGAGACTCTCCATGGCGCTCAATCCGGAAACGCTTCGCAATGAGCTGGTATGGCGCTGGCGACACTTTGCGGTGTTCAGCGGGCCGGAATGGCACCGGGTGCTGAGCCTGCGTACTCAAATATTTGTTGTCGAACAAACCTGCCCCTATCAGGAGGTCGACGACAAGGACCCGCTGTGCTGGCATCTGGAACTGACGCATCAGGGCGCGCTTATCGGCACCCTGCGAGTTTCGCCTCCCGGGGTGGCCTACAACGAATGCTCCATCGGCAGAGTTGCCATTCGCGATGACTATCGCGGCCTAGGGTTGGGCCGGGACCTGATGGACATGGCACTGGCATTCTGTGATGCGCGATGGCCGACAGTGCGCCTCAGTGCCCAGGCCTATTTGCAGCCCTTTTATGAGTCACTGGATTTTGTGGCGACGAGCGAACCCTATCTCGAGGATGATATTCCCCACATCGAGATGTTGAGAACACGCTGACTCTAAAACGGATTGCGCCAGGTGTGTATAGGCCTCAGGCGGCTTTGCGCGAAGCGCGCTTACGCTCGTGTTCAAGCAACAGCTTTTTGCGCAGGCGGATGCTGTCAGGAGTGACCTCAACCAGCTCGTCTTCATCGATGAACTCGAGCGCCTGCTCCAAACTGTGCAGCACCGGCGGGGTCAGAATCACGGCCTCGTCGGTGCCTGATGCGCGGACATTGGTCAGCTGCTTGGCCTTGGTCGGATTGACCACCAGATCGTTCCCGCGGCTGTGTAGCCCCATGATCTGACCTTCATAGACATCAACATTAGGCTCAATGAAAAGCCTACCGCGCTCCTGCAGGCTATACAGTGCGTAGGCCAGCGTCTTGCCCGACACCATTGAGACCAGCACGCCGTTGTTCCGCACGGCCAGCTCAGACTTTGCCACTGGGCCGTAGTGATCAAAGACGTGGGTCATGATCCCCGAACCCGAACTCAGCGTCAGAAACTGCGAGCGGAAGCCAATCAAGCCGCGGGCAGGCACAATAAATTCGAGCCGTACCCGGCCAGCACCATCGGTAATTAGGTTCTGGAGCTCCGCCCGGCGCAGACCCAGCTCCTCCATCACACCCCCTTGATGCGCCTCCTCGCAGTCGATCACTAGCTGCTCGTACGGCTCACACAATTTGCCATCGATTTCCTTTTGGATGACCTCGGGTCTTGAGACGCCGAGCTCGAAGCCCTCGCGACGCATGTTTTCAATCAGCACCGACAGGTGAAGTTCGCCACGGCCCGAGACCTTGAACTTGTCGGGGCCATCGCCTTGTTCGACCCGTAGCGCCACGTTGTGAATCAACTCCCGCTCAAGTCGCTCTTTGATATTGCGCGAGGTCACGTACTTGCCCTCACGGCCGGCAAAGGGCGAATCGTTCACCTGAAAGGTCATGCTCACCGTCGGCTCATCGACGGTCAGCGCCGGCAATGCCTCGGGCAACGCAGGGTCACATAGCGTGTCGGAGATGTTGAGCGCGTCGATACCGGTCACACACACGATATCGCCCGCTTCGGCCCGATCTGCCTCGACCCGCTCCAGACCCAGGTAGCCCATGACCTGCAGCACCTTGCCGCTGCGGCTCTGACCCTCGCGGTCCACCACTGCCACCGCTGTGTTGGGCGTCAACACGCCCCGCGTGATCCGTCCCACACCAATGACGCCGACGTAGCTGTTGTAGTCGAGCGCTGAAATCTGCAGCTGCAAGGCGCCGTCTGCGTTCACCTCGGGCGGCGCCACTTTATCGACGATGGCCTGAAACAGCGGCGACATATCAGTCGCCATGTCCTCGAAGTCCTCACCGGCCACACCGTTAATTGCCGACGCATAGATGACGGGGAAGTCGAGTTGCTCTTCCGTAGCGCCCAGGGTGTCAAACAGATCAAACACCTGATCCACCACCCAGTCGGGCCGCGCGCCTGGGCGATCGACCTTATTGACCACGACGATCGGGTTGAGCCCGCGTTCAAAAGCTTTAGCCGTGACGAAACGGGTCTGAGGCATCGGTCCGTCCACCGCATCGACCAAGAGCAGCACTGAGTCCACCATCGACAACACGCGCTCCACCTCACCACCAAAATCCGCGTGTCCGGGTGTGTCGACTATGTTGATGCGGTAGTCATTCCAGCTAATGGCGGTGTTCTTGGCCAAGATAGTGATGCCACGCTCGCGCTCCTGATCATTCGAATCCATGATGCGCTCGGCGCCAGCGTTCTTTCGATCCAGCGTGCCCGATTGCCGCAAGAGGCAATCCACCAAAGTGGTTTTGCCGTGGTCTACGTGGGCAATAATCGCGATGTTGCGGAGTGCTTTCATAACCATTCCGAGCTAATAAAGATAAGGGGGTGCGTCAGCGCGCGCGGAGTGTACACCAGCATCGGGAAATTGGTTCAATACCAAATAGCGAAGCTTGCAAAGCAAACCTGCTGCCCAGGCACTAGATAACCCTTTCAAACATCGTTTATATGCGGCCTTACGGGTACCCGCATAAGAAAGTTGCGCTCAGGTGATGCCGCAAAGATGAGCAAAAAGTCACAGCGCGATTTTTGATGCACCAAAGAAAACCCCCCTGAAGCGATGCTTGAGGGGGGCCCAGAACGAAAAGAGATGACGCCCTATGCGAGCGCCTCTTTAGTCGTTTTGACGATGGCTGCCGCGACCTTATAAGGGTCTGCGTTGGACGCAGTTCGTCGATCTTCGAGTCTACCAATCCAGCCGTCTGTGTGCGTGGACACAGGAATTCTGATGGAAGCCCCTCGATCAGAGATCCCATAACTAAACGTGTCTATGGACTGTGTTTCATGATCACCAGTAAGCCTTTGATCATTGTCCGCGCCATACACGCTAATATGCCGTTCAATATTTTTTCCAAACTCTTCACAGATCTTAGTGAACACAGCTTCCTCTCCCGCTGTCCTCATCATTTCGTTGGAAAAATTGGCGTGCATGCCTGACCCGTTCCAATCCAACTTGCCGAATGGTTTGGGGTGCCAATTGATGGAGAAACCATACTTTTCACCTATTCTCTCCAGAAGATACCTGGCGACCCAGGTTTCATCTCCAGCCCTTTTGGCGCCTTTGGCGAACACCTGAAACTCCCATTGGCCTGCAGCGACCTCGGCATTGATCCCTTCAACATTAATGCCCGCTGCTAAGCACATATCAAAATGCTCTTCGACACACTCTCGACCAAAGGCATTCGCCGCACCGACGGAACAATAGTAGGGCCCTTGCGGACCTGGGTAACCGTTCACCGGAAATCCGGGCGGTAATTGAGTGTCTACATCCCAAAGGAAGTACTCCTGCTCAAAACCGAACCAGAAATCGTCATCGTCGTCATCGATGGTGGCCCTACCGTTAGATACGTGCGAAGTGCCATCGGCATTCAACACCTCGGTCATGACCAAAAACGCGTCCTTGCGGCCCGGATCTGGGAAAATCGCCACCGGCTTCAACAAACAATCCGAACTGCTTCCGTCCGCTTGCTCTGTGGAACTTCCGTCAAAGGACCACACAGGGCACTCTTCTAACGTGCCTCCAAAGTTATCCCGCACTTGGGTCTTGCTTCGCAGGCTTTGGGTTGGCTGATAACCATCGAGCCAAATATATTCAAGTTTAGCTTTCATTTTGAGTACGTCTCCGGACAGTGCATCGAGATACAGAGTTCATTGCTTCGGTTGGTTTGTCGACAATGCTTCCACGACGCGATGTTTCGGGTTGAGGCATTGCGTTTCTACTTCTCGCAAGAACCGTGCCAGCCAAGCGGTATTTTAAGCTCATGATATTCCTGTGGTTTCTATTGAAGCTCCGCACAAATTGCACCAAAAAAGCGCATATCTAGCACAAAACGCACCAAAATATGGCAAATTTGTCGTTTTGCAGCTTATAATCGGACCTGGTGGTCGGTCGTTGCACCCTCTGAAGCGAAATAACGGTGCAAACAAGCGACACACCGACGCACTCCAAGCGTTGTTCACCAATTGGCACAGCGCTTGCAAGTAACTGTCATCCATAAAGTGCAGAGTCACTTATCGACTTTAGAGTCCGGCGCGCGCTGGGCGCTTTGGAGGAAAGCAATATGTCAGAGCATACGCTCAGCTTGATTAACAACAATGACGTCCGCTGGGTGGACCTCAGGTTCACTGACACCAAAGGGAAAGAACAACATGTTTCTATCCCCGCGAGTTTAGTGGATGAAGACTTCTTCGAGGGTGGCAAGATGTTTGACGGCTCGTCTATCTCCGGATGGAAAGGCATTAACGAGTCGGACATGATCCTCATGCCTGACGACAGCACCTCCATTCTTGACCCGTTCACCGATGATCCCACCGTCATTTTGCGCTGCGACATTGTCGAACCCTCAACCATGCAGGGCTATGACCGCGACCCGCGCAGCATCGCCAAGAAGGCTGAGGCGTATCTCGCGTCAACCGGTTTGGGAGACACCGCGTTCTTCGGCCCCGAGCCCGAGTTCTTCGTGTTTGACGACGTGAAGTGGAATGCCGACATGAGTGGCGCCAGCTACGCGATCAACGCTGAGGAAGCAGCCTGGTCCTCTAATCTCGACTTTGAAGACGGCAATACCGGTCATCGACCTAGAGTCAAAGGCGGCTACTTCCCCGTGCCCCCCGTTGACTCGCTGCATGATATCCGTGCGGCAATGTGTTCGGCGATGGAGCAGATGGGCCTAAACGTTGAGGTTCACCATCACGAGGTGGGTACTGCCGGCCAGTGCGAGATCGGCATCAAGTTCAACACCTTGGTATCCAAGGCAGACGAAGTGCAGATAATGAAGTATTGCGTATTGAACGTTGCGCACGCCTACGGCAAAACCGCCACCTTTATGCCCAAGCCTCTGGTCGGTGACAACGGTTCTGGCATGCACGTGCACCAATCTATCGCTAAGGGCGGAGACAATACCTTTGCCGGCGACGGCTACGCCGGACTATCTGATACCGCGCTCTATTACGTTGGCGGCATCATCAAGCACGCGCGCGCTTTGAATGCCTTCACGAATGCCTCTACCAACAGCTACAAGCGCTTAGTGCCAGGCTTCGAAGCCCCAGTGATGCTGGCTTACTCTGCCCGCAACCGATCAGCGTCGATTCGTATTCCCTACGAGCCTTCACCCAAGGGCAAGCGCATCGAAGTCCGGTTCCCCGATCCCACCGCCAACCCCTACCTCGCCTTTGCAGCCATGCTGATGGCGGGCATAGACGGCATTCAGAACAAGATCCACCCCGGAGATGCTGCGGATAAGGACCTGTACGATCTTCCCGCAGAGGAAGCTGCGGAGATCCCGACAGTCGCCTCCAGTCTGGAAATGGCTCTGGATGCGCTGGAGGCCGACCGGGACTTCCTAACGGCAGGCGGCGTCTTCACGGATGACATGATCGATGCTTACATCGAACTCAAGCGAGAGGATGTGGAGCGGCTGAACATGACCACCCATCCTGTCGAATTTGACATGTACTACTCCGTCTGAGCGTCTGTTTTAGCAATAAAGGACCACCACAAAAGCTCGCGCCAAGGGGCTTTTGTGGCATTTCCACGGCCAAGCTGTTTCGCACCAAATTGGTGCATATGGAGTGATTGTGACGTCTCAACTATCGCAGAATTTAACGGGACCCACACAGTGATTCGGTTGCGCCGACATGCCGAACCATGGCGGGCATTTGCTGCGGCACTCGCCGGAGCCATCTTTTTGGCACTGACGCACATCTCGAGCGCGCAGCCGATGTTCAAGGTCACGGATGAGGATGACAACGTCACCTTTACGGACACGCCTCCGGCCTCTAGCGATAGCATCGTTGAAACGCATTCCGTTATGGCGCCCAACTCGGCCACACCCACCGAGACGATGCGCAACCCTGCCACACTTGTCACGGTCGAGGGGTCCACTCGCTATGACACGCGCATTGTGGCGCCAGCCAATAACAGCACTATTCCGATGGGGCCTGGCAACTTTACTGTGCAGGCGGCATTGAATCCGCGCCTGGCGCCTGATGAGAACCTGCAGCTGCTACTTGATGGTGAACCCGTCGGTGCCCCGCAGCGAATCGCAAACTGGCAGCTGACCAACGTGTACCGCGGCGAACACCGACTGCAGGTGGTTCGCCTCGATGGGAGCGGCACACAGCGTGACACATCGGCCGCGAGCACGGTGTATGTGATGCGGCCCACGGTGAACAGGTAACGTGATGGCCGCTGAATCGCTGATGGACCTCTCTGCCGACTACCACCTCGATCTCTTGGCGACCGGAGTCATTCTGTTGGACGCCCATTTGCACATTCGCGAGCTGAATCTGTCGGCAGAGAACCTGCTCGAGGTCTCTGCCAGTCGCGCATTGGGTAGCCCTCTTGAGGAGCTACTTGATGAATCCAACGAATGGTACCCACTCCTCCACCAGGCGCTGGCCGACAACTACCCCATGGTGCGCCGCGCAATTCCGCTCACCACTCGAATGGGACAGGAGAGGACCGTTGATCTGACGCTGAGTCCCATTGCGGGGAAAGTCGACTCCCGGTGTCTTCTGGTCGAGCTGACCATGATTGATCGTCTGCAGGCCATCAGCCGTGACGAGAGCGAATGGCAGGCACAGGCCACACTGAAGGAGATCATGAAAGGCGTGGCGCACGAGGTAAAAAATCCGCTGGGTGGCATTCGCGGCGCCGCACAGTTGCTGGCTGGCGAGCTCGGCAACCCCAATCTGCAAGAATACACCGACATCATCATCTCTGAGGTCGACCGGCTACGCACGCTGGTTGACCGCATGCTGGGCCCAAAAGAGCGTCTGGAATCAGAACCGACCAATATCCACGAAGTGACAGAGCACGTCAGGCATTTGATCGAGGCCGAAGCCAAAGGCGGACTCAGTATTAAGCGTGACTACGATCCCAGCTTGCCCGACTTTTTGGCTGATGCGGGGCAGCTGACGCAGGCCGTATTGAATCTGGTTCGCAATGCCCGGCAGGCCTGCGGGGATGGCGGGTTGATCACGCTGAAAACCCGGGTTTATAGACAGTTCACCGTCGGCGGCAACCAACATAAGCTGGTATGCGCACTGCACATATCAGATAACGGCCCGGGCGTCCCGGATGACCTACTCCCGATGCTGTTTTTACCGATGGTGACCGGGAACGCGAAGGGCACCGGGCTCGGACTGTCGATCGCACAGCGAATAGCCAACCAACACGGCGGATTGATACAGGTGCATAGCACACCCGGCGATACCTGCTTTACCTTGCTATTACCCATGGAGACCTGAGATGCCAATGACTGACCAGGTATGGATCGTCGATGATGACAGCTCGATCCGGTGGGTAATGGAAAAGGCTTTATCCCGAGCCGGCCTCAACTGCCGCGCCTTTGAGGCCGGTGATGAGGTGCTAGACGCGCTGAACCTCGAAGAGCCAATGGTGGTGGTGAGTGATATTCGCATGCCAGGCATGGACGGCATTACGCTGCTTGCCAAGCTCAAATCGCAGTTGCCCGACCTGCCCGTCATTATCACCACGGCGCACTCAGATCTCGACAGCGCAGTGAGCTCCTATGAGGAGGGCGCATTCGAGTACCTGCCGAAGCCATTTGATATCGAGGAGATGGTCGCTACTGTCACCCGTGCACAGTCCCAGCGCACTCAGCACGATCAGGTCGCTGAAGACCAAGGCGGTAACCCCTCCGCAGAAATTATCGGCAACGCGCCGGCCATGCAGGAGGTGTTCCGCGCGATTGGCAGACTCGCGCAGAGCCACATCACAGTGCTAATCAACGGCGAGTCCGGCACCGGCAAGGAGCTGGTGGCTCGCGCGCTCCATCGTCATAGCCCCCGCGCGAATAACGCGTTCGTCGCACTGAATATGGCCGCTATCCCTCAGGAACTGATGGAGTCGGAACTGTTTGGCCACGAGAAGGGCGCGTTTACCGGCGCCAACAGTCGGCGCGAAGGGCGCTTTGAACAAGCCCGCGGCGGCACACTGTTTCTCGATGAAATCGGCGACATGCCCGCTGCTACCCAAACCCGCTTATTGCGCGTACTTCAGGACGGTGAGTTCTTCCGCGTCGGCGGCGTAGACTCGATCAAGGCTGATGTGCGGATCATCGCTGCCACCCACCAAAAGCTCGAGTCACTGGTAGAGACCGGTGCTTTCAGGGAGGACCTGTTCCATCGACTCAACGTGATTCGTATACATGTTCCCAAGCTCTCCGAGCGCAGGGAAGACATCCCGAGATTGCTCACACACTTTTTGACAGCCGCTAGCGCTGAGCTCGATGTAGAAACAAAGACGCTGTCGGAGGACGCGCTTCAGGTGCTGACCCAATTGCCCTGGCGCGGTAATGTCAGGCAGCTTGAGAACACCTGTCGCTGGCTCACTGTAATGGCAGCCGGACGCGAGATATTGCTGTCGGACCTGCCGACGGAGCTACTGCAGCACCATGGCGAGGTACCCGAGGGTGTCGCCGAGAGTTGGCACGAGCAGCTAGCGGGCTGGGCCAACCAGCAGTTGGTGGAGGGGCAATCCAACGTACTGCGTCAGGCGCTACCACTGTTTGAATCGATCATGATTGAAGCGGCGCTTCGGCACACCGGCGGACGCAAAGCCGAAGCCGCGGAGCTACTGGGGTGGGGGAGAAACACCCTCACTCGCAAGCTTAAAGATCTGGATTTACCGGCCACCTAAACGGTGGCCTGAAGCATCAGTGAGTCGCGCCCTCAGGGGCCGCCTCGGCACTTTCACCACCTTCACCCGCCTCAGCTGCCTGCTGCGCAACCGCCTGACGGAACAGGGCGTCGAAGTTAACCGGCGCGATCATCAGCGCAGGGAAGCCACCTTTGACCGCCAGGTTGTCGACCGCCTCCCGGGCGTAGGGGAACAGAATCGTTGGCGCGACAGTCGAGAGTAATTGCCGCAGCGCGTCGCCCTCGATGCCCGCCACAAAGAAAATACCCGCCTGCTGCACCTCGACCAAAAAAGCGGTCTGTTCTTCAAGCTTGGCCGTGATAGTCAACGTCAAGACCACCTCGTGATTACCTTCCTCATCCACCCGACTGCTTTTGGTGTTGAGATCGACATTGACCGCGGGCTTCCACTCCTGGCGAAAGACGTTCGGCGTCATCGGAGACTCGAAGGAAATATCCTTGGTATAGATCCGCTGAGTAACAAATTGCTGTTGTGCGGCTGCTTCCTGAGCGGCTGCGGTTCCTTCTTCAGCCATGCTGGCTCTCCTTCTTTATCAAAGTCGTGGCGTTTGCACCGGGATTACGCAAGCAGAGGATCCAGCCCGCCTGAGCGCTCAAGACCATACAACTGGTCGCAACCACCAATATGTTGTTCGCCAATCCAAATCTGCGGCACCGAGGTTTGCCCGGCCCGCTCGGCCATCTGCTGGCGTATAGCGGGATCGCCATCTACCGGGATTTCCTGATACGAAACCCCTTTTTGATCGAGCAACGCTTTCGCCCGAACGCAGAATGGGCACCATCGCGTGGTGTAAATCACCACCCCGCTCACTGGGTCACGACCGGAAGCTTTTGTGCATCCCATTCCATCATGCCGCCAGAGAGCTTTTGTGCCCGACTGAAGCCCTGAGACCGGAGTGTTTTGGTCGCAGGACCAGCTGACTGACCCATTTTACACACCACGACCACCGGTTTTTCGCGGAATTGTTCCAATTCTGCGGCGCGATTGGCCAATGCGGCAGCGGGGATATGCAGTGCGTCCGTAATGTGACCGCGCGCGAAGTCTGCTGCATCTCGGATGTCGAGAAAGACGCCACCTTCGCTATTCACTAACTGGACCGCCTCGTTGATCGACAGTGCCGGCCCCGCCTTGCGCGTCTCATGGAGCACGAGCATGGTCAGCGTCGTCGCCAACGCGGCCACCAAAATCCACTGCTCACCAAGAAACTGAAAAATTAAATCTGCTGACACGCTCTCACCGTCCACTGGGCAATCATCCGTTTAGACGCACCTGCGTGGCCTTGGATGTATTGCGCTCATTCGGGGTTGTACTGCAATCGACTGACTGCAATCCGTTTTTAAATCGACGTTACTGCACTGTATGAGGGGCGCGAGTATATCGGTTCACCCGACCGCCCTCCAGTCAGTAGTAGTGCTCCTTCTGCGGGGGCGCGTTACAATACGGGGGTCAGCTACCCGAGCCCTACACCCCGTGTCTACGCCCCGACGCACCACACTACTTGTCATTCTGGATGGTTTTGGTCACCGCCCTGCCAGCGAGGACAACGCGATCCTTGCGGCTAGAACACCGACTCTGGACCGTCTGTGGCGTGAGGCCCCCCACACGTTGGTTTCAGGATCCGGGCTGGATGTTGGCCTCCCCGAAGGCCAAATGGGTAACTCCGAGGTAGGCCATATGAGCCTCGGCGCAGGCCGCGTCGTTTACCAGTCCATCACACGCATCGATCAAGCGATTACCAGCGGCGACTTCGCCACCAACAGCGTGTATCTGGATGCCCTTGATCACGCTGTGGCTTCCAATAAGGCAGTCCATATCATGGGCCTCCTGTCCCCCGGCGGCGTTCACAGTCATGAAGAACAGCTGTTCGCGGCACTGAGACTGGCCGCAGAACGCGGCGCGAAGGCACTCTTCTTGCATGCGTTTCTCGACGGCAGGGATACCCCTCCCCGCAGCGCTGCCCAGTCATTGGAGCGTGCAGAGGCGGTCTTTGCCGCACTTGGCACCGGGCGGATTGCGTCCGTCCATGGTCGCTACTGGGCAATGGATCGAGACAACCGCTGGGATCGCATTGAGAAAAGCTACTCGTTGCTGACAGAAGGCGAGGCGGCACATGACGCCCCTACCGCCCTGGATGCATTGCAAGCCGCCTACGCTCGGGACGAGGACGACGAGTTCGTCGCCCCGACTCGAATTGGTGACCCCGCCGTCTTCGCGGATGGCGACGCCGTGCTGTTCATGAATTTTCGTGCAGACCGAGCACGGCAGCTCACCCAAGCACTGACTGAATCTGATTTCAGCGGCTTTAACCGACGCCAACAACCCGCTCTGCGATTCGTCACGACTACCGAGTACGCAGGGTCTCTGTCGTGTCCGGTGGCTTTTCCACCCGGCACGCTGAAAGACAGCCTCGGCGAGGTGCTTGCCAATAAAGGCCTCACTCAGCTGCGGATCGCCGAGACCGAGAAGTATGCGCACGTGACCTTCTTCTTCAGCGGCGGTCGCGAAGACACGTATGTAGGTGAAACACGCACGCTGATCCCGTCACCCGACGTTGCTACCTATGACTTACAGCCCGAGATGAGTGCCCACGAGGTCACTGATGCGCTGGTCGCGGCCATCGAGTCGGGTGACTACGACTTTATCGTTGTCAATTTTGCTAACGGTGACATGGTGGGCCATACCGGTCAGTTTGACGCCGCCGTGTCGGCAGTCGAAACGCTCGATCAGTGTCTGGGCAGAATCGAAGCGGCATTGCTCGCCACAGGTGGCGAGGGTTTGATCACCGCCGATCACGGCAATTGTGAGCAGATGCGCGACTATGAAAACGACCAGCCACACACCCAACATACGACCGAGCCCGTGCCGCTGATTTACCTTGGTCAGGGCAACCGTGATCTGGATCCCGATGGTGGCATCCTCGCCGATATCGCGCCTACCGTCCTGACCATGATGGGACTGGACGTCCCCGCTGCAATGTCAGGACGCAGCCTCCTCAAGCACTGAGCCCGCGCTCGGTGGCTCGTGTCTTCACGCTCGGCCCCAGACAGAGCATCTGCTGCCTTGCCTTGTGGGCGGGTCTGTCGGTTGCCGCTTGGGCGCAGTCACCCAATACCCTCGACCAAACCTCTGAACAAATCGAAGCGCTGCGCGCCGAGATCTCGGCTATGCAAGCACGACTGGCCTCTCAGGAAAGTGAACGCGACACGTTGCTGGATGCATTGCAACAGGCGGAAGTACAGATCGGCGAGCTCGACCGTCAGCTGGGTGCGCTGAGCCAGGAAAGTCGCGCGCTAAAGCAGGAGCTCAAAGCGCTCGATGCCGAAGGCGAACAACTCCGAAACGCCCAGCGCCAGCGAACAGATACCATCGATGCCAGCATCCAACAGCTGTGGGTGCTACAACAGGGAGGTGGCTTCCGGGTCTGGCTGGGCGACCAAAACCCAGAGGACGTGGCGCGAAATCTCGCCTACTTTGAGGCGCTGATCGAGGCGCAGCAGCAGACGATTGCGGAGTACGAACTGGGTCTGGAAGCGGTCGAACAGAACCGTAGCCGCGTCGCTCAAGCGGAAACAGCACTCCGGGAGCAGGCGACCGCTGCGGCGGCGACCAAAACGACGCTCACAGACCAGCGTGCCACGCGACAAAGCACCCTCGCCCTAATCAGCCAGCGGGTGCAGGACGACCAGCAGCGCCTGAATGCGCTGGAGCGGGATCAGGCAAGACTGAATGCGCTGCTTGACGAGCTAGAGGCGCTCGCCCCCGCTTCCTCCCCGGTCGTTGCGGCGCCGGAAACGCAGTCGCCCTTCGTCGACACTCAGGGCGCGCTGGCAATGCCGGTTGTGGGCGCGCTGAAAAACCGATATGGCGCGCGACGCAATGCGGATATTCGCTGGCGCGGTTGGCTGATCGCGGCAGATGAGGGTAAGCCCGTCCGCGCTGTTCACGGCGGCGATATCATTTATGCCGACTGGCTTCGCGGTCAGGGCCTGCTAATGGTGATCGATCACGGGGAGGGTTGGCTGTCCCTCTATGGCCAGAACCACAGCCTGCTGCGAGGAGTGGGCGATCGTGTCAGTGCCGGTGACATCATCGCCAAAGCCGGCGCCAGTGGTGGTAGCGAGACGTCTGGCCTGTATTTTGAAATTCGGCACCGGGGCGAGCCAGTCGATCCTGGCGAGTGGATACGTCGCTGAGACCCGGCCGGATAATCGGGTACCATTACCGGCCCAACCTTTTCAGGCCTCACTCTCAGGAAATTCTCATGGACGTGCGTTTACGCTTTCGCGGCATCGGATTGCTGCTGACACTCTTGATCTGCTCGCCGATTCTGGCGCAGGAGCCTGAAACCGAAGACAGCCATCCCACGTCGGGCAACAACCCTCATAGTGGGATGGCTAGCTCTGCAGAGAGCGCCGGCGATCCCGCGACACAATCGCTACCCCTCGAAGAACTGCAGATGTTTGCGGATGTGTTTAACCAGATTCGGCAGGGCTATGTGGAATCAGTCCCCGACAGCGAGCTGTTCGAACTTGCAGTGCAAGGCATGCTGTCGGGTCTCGACCCCCACTCCGTCTTTCTAAAGGAAAAAGCCTACGACTCACTGCAGGAAACGACGCAGGGCGAGTTCAGCGGGCTCGGCATCGAGATTGGCCAGGACCGCGGCTACATCACCATCATTGCTCCGATCGACGGCTCACCAGCCGAGGCGGCGGGACTCGAGGCGGGGGATGTCATTCTGAAAATTGACGGTGAATCCATCCGCGATCTGCCGGTGAACAAATCCGTTGATCTCATGCGGGGGCCCACCGGGTCTGAAGTATTGTTGACGATTGGTCGACGCGGTGTCGCTGACCCTTTCGACGTCACCGTCATCCGCGACATCATCAAAGTGCCCAGCGTACGTAGCCGGGAACTCATGGAGGGCTATCTCTGGCTGCGGGCATCCCAGTTCCAGAGAGATACCGGTCTTGAGGCCGTCGCCACATTGGCGAAAGCCCAGGCCGAGGGCCCTTTAAAGGGTGTTGTCATTGACCTACGTAATAACCCGGGCGGCGTGCTGGGTGCCAGTGTCGACATGGCGGGAGCGGTGCTGGATGGCGGCTTGGTGGTGTACACCGAAGGCCGTCACCCTCAGGCCGCAGACCAGTATGAAGCGGAGGCCGGCGACATGCTAAACGGCGCGCCGATCGTGGTACTGATCAACGGCGGCTCAGCCAGCGCGTCGGAAATTGTCGCGGGTGCACTGCAGGATCGTCGGCGCGCGGTCATCATGGGCACGAGGAGTTTCGGCAAAGGCTCGGTGCAAACCATACTGCCGGTCAACGACACCCGCGCCGTCAAGCTCACCACCGCGCTCTATTACACCCCCAATGGTCGCTCGATTCAGGCGGAAGGCATCGTGCCCGATATCGTAGTCGAGCGCGCTGAGGTGACCAGCGTTGAGTCAAACCGCCGCACCAAAGAAGCCGACCTACAAGGGAGTTTGAGTGGTGACGGTGATCCCGTGGATGCGCAGTCTGAAAGTGAGGCACTCACTGAATTACGCAATTCAGATAATCAGCTTTATGAGGCGCTGACACTCCTGCGCGGCATCAATTTGCTGACGCCCGAAGCGCCACCTGAAACACCTGAGGCAGAGGAACCCACCACAGTGGCGCTCGGCGCGCCCTGATGCACCCGGCCAGCACGGACGTTAATTTCTGGGTTCCATGACGGCGCATCCTCGATAGGTTGCCCGCTGTCACACACGCATCGTGATTCCTTGGTCGGCCATGAACGACTTGGCTTCGCCCACCGTGTACTCACCAAAGTGGAAGATACTGGCGGCCAACACGGCGTCGGCGCCCCCTTCTGTCACGCCATCGGCCAGGTGCTGAAGCGTTCCCACGCCGCCCGAGGCAATCACGGGAATGTCGACCGCATCAGTAATGGCACGGGTAATAACGAGCTCAAAACCGTCACGGGTGCCGTCCCGATCCATGCTGGTCAGCAACAATTCGCCGGCACCGAACGCCGCCATTTTTGCGGCCCATTCCACCGCCTCTATCCCGGTGGGCTTGCGGCCGCCGTGGGTAAACAGCTCGTAGCGCGGCGCATCATCGGGTGCCGAGACCCGCTTCACGTCGATCGCCACGACAATGCACTGGGAGCCGAATCGGGCCGCCGCTTCACGCACCAGCTCGGGATCGTGAATCGCGGCGGTATTGATGCTGACTTTATCGGCACCGGCATTAAGCATGGTGCGAATATCCTGCAACGAGCGAATGCCACCGCCCACTGTCAGCGGAATAAACACCTCGCGGGCAATCTGCTCCACGGTGTGCACTGTCGTGTCGCGCTCTTCGTGGCTCGCCGTAATATCCAGAAATGTGATTTCGTCGGCGCCCTCTTCGTTATAGCGCCGCGCAATTTCCACCGGGTCACCGGCGTCACGAATACCCACAAAGTTGACGCCCTTCACCACCCGTCCCTGATCAACGTCGAGGCACGGGATAATGCGTTTAGCGAGTGCCATCAGTCGCTCTCTAGAAAAGCATCGACCATGGTCTGAGCCTCGGCAAGATCCAACGTGCCTTCATAGATCGCGCGCCCCGTAATGGCGCCGCATATGCCTGCCCTCGCGTGCTGCATCAAGCCACGCACATCCTCAAGCTGGCTGATGCCGCCTGAGGCAATAACCGGGAGGCCGGACGTAGCCGCCAAGGCCACCGTTGCCTCGACGTTGACACCTTGCATCATGCCGTCGCGGTCAATATCGGTGTAGACCACCGCGCTCACGCCCGCATCGGCAAAGCGCTTGGCAAGATCGGTGGCATCGAGTTCGCTCTCGCTGGCCCAGCCCTCTACAGCAACACGGCCCCCTCGGGCATCGATGCCGACAATGACGTGCCCCGGAAAGGCTGCGCAGGCTTGATGGACAAATTCAGGATTTTTGGCTGCCATGGTGCCGATAATCGCATACTCCACTCCGGCTTCCAGATAGCGCGCAATCGTCTCGAGATTGCGGATGCCGCCGCCGATCTGAATCGGCAACGTCGGCAACGCCTTCGAGACGGCCTCGATGATGCCGGCGTTGACGGGCTCGCCTGCAAAAGCGCCGTCGAGATCGACAATATGGAGCCGCCGGGCGCCCTCTTCGAACCATCGCTGCGCCATGGCAACGGGGTCGTCAGAGAATACGGTGCTGTCTGCCATGTCACCCTGCCGCAGGCGCACGCACTGGCCGTCTTTTAAATCGATGGCGGGTATTACGAGCATGTGCCGTTCCAGTCGAGAAAGTTTTTGAGTAACGTCAGCCCCGCGGTATGGCTCTTCTCAGGGTGAAACTGCGTTGCAAATAAATTCTCCTGCGCCAGTGCCGCGCAACCTGTGAGGCCGTAATCAAAGGTGCCTGCGATCACAGCCTTGTTATCGGGTACTACGTGATAACTGTGAACAAAATAAAAACGCGTGTCGGGCTCGATGCCGCGCCACAAGGGATGAGCGATGGCCGGCCGCACGGCGTTCCAGCCCATGTGCGGCACCTTCAGTCGCTCACCCTGGTCGCTGTGATGCGCCTCGCCAAAGAAGGCAACCTGGCCCGGCAACACATCAAGGCAGTCGACACCGCCATTTTCTTGAGAGTGAGACATGAGAGCCTGCATGCCGACACAAATGGCCAGCACCGGCTTGCGGTCCACGTTCAGCACCTGATCCAACAACTGATCACAGCCGAGGCGACGGATCGCTTCCATACAGTCACGGATACCCCCAACACCCGGGAAAACAACCCGGTCGGCATCAAGGATAGCTTGCGGGTCATGGCTGACCACGACCCCGGCAGCCCCCACGTGCTCCAGCGCGCTCGCCACAGAGTGCAGGTTGCCCATGCCGTAATCAATTACGGCAACCCTGTGGGTCACGGCTTACAAAACCCCTTTGGTCGAGGGGCTGGTGCCAGCCATGGCTGCGTCGGGCGCGACCGCCATGCGCAACGCCCGGCCAAACGCTTTGAATACGGTCTCGGCCTGGTGGTGGGCGTTGTGGCCGCGGAGATTATCGACGTGTAGCGTCACGTCGGCGTGATTCACAAAGCCCTGAAAGAACTCGACCACCAGATCAACGTCGAACTCGCCGACTTTGGCGCGCGTAAAGGGCACGTGAAATTCGAGCCCCGGACGACCGCTGCAGTCGATCACCACGCGCGATAGCGCCTCATCGAGGGGTACGTAGGCGTGCCCGTAGCGCACAATGCCCTTCTTATCGCCAATCGCTTTGTTAAACGCCTGCCCGAGGGTTATGCCGATGTCTTCCACCGTGTGGTGAGCATCGATGTGCAGGTCTCCATTGGCCTTGATATCAAGATCTACCTGACCGTGTCGGGCGATCTGATCCAGCATATGCTCGAGGAAAGGTAGCCCCGTATCGAGGGTGCACTGGCCGGTGCCGTCGAGGCATAGCTCGACCGCAATCTGGGTCTCTAGGGTCTCGCGGCTGACTGATGCCTTGCGAACACCCGCTTCCTGCTGACTCATGCTGTCTTCTCCGGGCAACCCGCGAGACTGCGCGGGCGCTACACTAGGGGCGCCATTGTATAGAAAGAGCCCTGCTACTTCATTGCGAAGCTTTACCACTTCATGAGTGAAAAAGATCACATTGCCGACGCGTTGCTCGAGTGGTTTGACCAGCACGGGCGCAAAGACCTGCCCTGGCAAACAAACCGCACGCCGTATCGCGTTTGGGTGTCGGAGATCATGCTTCAGCAGACCCAGGTCAGTACCGTGATTCCCTTTTACGAGCGTTTTATGGCGCACCTCCCCACGGTCGAAAATCTGGCCGAGGCCGCCGAAGACTCTGTATTGCACTTGTGGACCGGCCTCGGCTACTACGCCCGCGCCCGCAACCTGCACCGCTGTGCCAAACAGGTCTGCGCATCGCACAACGGCGTTTTCCCGAGCGACTTGGCAGGGCTCGAGGCCCTGCCCGGTATTGGGCGCTCTACCGCCGGTGCGATTCTCTCTTTGGCCATGGATAGCCGGGCGCCGATTCTCGATGGCAACGTGAAGCGGGTGCTCGCGCGTTACCACGCGGTCGAAGGCTGGCCCGGTCAGCGGCCGGTCAGCGACACGCTGTGGTCCTTTGCCGAGCACCACACGCCAAAAGAGCGCCTTGCAGACTACACGCAGGCGATCATGGACCTCGGCGCGACCTGCTGCACGCGGAGCCGGCCGGTCTGCGAGAGATGCCCCCTGGAGCGGGGTTGCGCCGCCAGTGCACAGGGCCGACAAAGTGATTTTCCCGGCCGCAAGCCGCGCAAGCAGATTCCACTGCGACAACGATGGCTCGCCGTGGTCACGCGCCCGCCCGGGGAGGTGCTGCTGCAAAAAAGACCGGACTCTGGTATCTGGGGCGGCCTGTGGGCGCCGCCGGAGTTTGAGGAGGCGTCTGCTGCTAAAGCATGGATAGCAAATACCCTGTCGCTACCGGCCGAGCGCTGTCGTATCGACGAACCCTTTCACCACACCTTCACGCATTTCAAGCTGAAGGCTCACTCGGTGAGGGCGCAGTGCGCCGAGAACCACCCCGAGAAGATTGGCGTAGAATCCCACGCCGATAACTTACAATGGTTCGCTTTGCACCCACCGCCTTCGGTGGGCCTACCTGCACCCATCGTGCGGCTATTGGCTAAGCTGGGGAAAGAAAACCCTCCAAGGAGCAACTGATGGCGAGAACCGTCCACTGCCGACGCTATGGTGAGGACCTCGAGGGACTCGAGCGCCCACCCCTGCCCGGCGCCAAAGGCCAGGATATTTTTGACAACGTGTCGAAAAAAGCGTGGCTCGAATGGCAGGGCCACCAGACGATGCTGATCAATGAAAAACACCTCAGCCTGATGGACCCGGAAGCGCGCAATTACCTGATGGGCGAGATGGACAAGTTTCTGGCTGGCGAAGACTTTGATCAGGCCGAAGGCTATGTGCCGCCAAGTGAGTAACCGCATGATCACGCTGTACTGCGAACTCGGTGGTCGCAAGTAGATGCTGGAATGCAGACGATGAGCGCGAAACCCTGGATTATCACTGGTGCGGTGTGTGGCTTTGTCACGGCTGCTTTGGCCGGGATCAAGTTTGTACAGATCTCGCAAGCCATGGCGCTGATGGAAAGCTTCCCGCCGGCCTACGAGACGGTGACTGTTGCCAGCGCCAAGGCGGACGAATGGCAGCCCACCAGGCTTCTGAGTGGCACAGTGCAGTCACCGGAGTATCTTGTTATCTCAGCGGAGACACCCGGCCGGATTGTGGAGCTCCCCTATCAAAGCGGCGAGACCGTTCCTGCTGGTGCCGAGGTGCTAGTGCTATTTGATGACGACGTCGAGGCCCAGCGAGACGCGCTACAGGCCGACTTGAACCTCGTAGACACCCAGTTATCGCGCAACCTCACGCTGGAAGCAGATTCACTGGTGTCGCGGGACCAGTTGGACATCCTCAAGGCCCGCAAACTGTCCCTGAGCGCGCAGATAGCGGTGCTAGAGGCGCGGCTGAGCAGGATGGCAGTGCGCGCGCCCTTTGCCGGCACGATGGGTATCTACACCCAGCGGATCGGCGACTTGATGCGCTTTGGCGAAATGCTGACGACCCTCACTGGCCTGACAGCGAGCCGATGGATAGACTTTAAGGTCCCGCAAGGCCTCGCCAGCGTTGCGGTTGGGGACACCGTCGAGATCCGTGACGTCAACGGCTTCTTTGCGGGACCCGCCAGGGTCATTGCTGTCTCTGCCGCCTATGCGCAGGGAACTCGTACCTACGATGTCCGTGCTGAACTCGAGGCGCCCGCGCTCAAACACGGATCGCTCGTGCAGGTAGCGGTCGATACCGGGCCAATGGAAAATCTGATGTCAGTGCCCAAGCGCAGCGTGCGCTGGGACGCTCAAGGTCCGCACGTATTCGTCGTTGAGGAAGCCGAAGCAGACGCTTTTCTTCCTCACCGCACCAGCATTCGGCGAGTGGACGTCCGCGGTGAGAGTCGCGACAAGCTCTTCGTCAGTGGAGAAATGGTCCCCGGCGAACTCGTTGCCAACAAAGGCGCGTTCAAGCTGGAGGACAACCTCTTCGTCTCGGTTCAGGCTCGACCCACAGACCAATGATCCCTAACACCTTATCGCCACGATGGACTGACCTCTTTATTAAGCGGCCCGTCGTGGCCGTCGTGGTCTGTTTAAGCCTGTTGCTTGTCGGGATTCGATCGGCAGTAGATCTCCCAGTAATTTCCTTTCCGGTGATAGAGAGCTCTTCCATCGCGATTGTTACAGCGTACCCGGGCGCCAGCGCCGAGACCGTGCAAGGCTTCGTGACCGAGCCTATTGAGCGTGCGGCCAGCAGCGTGCCCGGGCTTGATTACATCGAATCCGTCACCACTGCAGGCACCAGCACTGTCACTTTGTGGCTTCAGCTCAATCAGGACACGACCGAGGTCATTTCCACCCTGTCTACCCGGCTGAGCCAGATTCGCTTTGAATTGCCGGAAGGCACCGAGGATCCATCGATACAAATCAGTCGTGCTGATACCCCTTATGCAAGCTTTTATCTCGCGTTGCGTATTCCGCCTGAGCGAACTTATGCCGGTGTCAGCGACCTGATCCAGCGGGACATCCTGCCCAGACTGGCTGCGATACCCGATGTTGAGCGGGTAGAGAACTACGGTTTACAGCAATCCATGCGTATCTGGCTTAACCCGTGGAAGATGGCTGCGCTCGATGTCAGCGCCGCTGAAGTCGCGGACACTCTGCGGCGCAATAACGTCATCGGCACCTTTGGTCGCACCGAGAGCACCTCTCAGAGAGTCAACCTGAAAACCAACAGTGATGCCAAAACGCCCTCCGACTTCGCCAATATGCTGATACAGAAAGATGGAGACGTGGACATCCGTTTGGGCGATGTCGCGCAAATCGAAATTGGCACGACAGAACTCAATAACCTCGATCGCTACAACCAGGATCAAGTTGTGTTCGTCGGGGTATACCCCGAGCCCGGCACCAGCGAAATCGTGGTGGGCGACGCCCTCTATAAAGCCGTGGCTGAGATCAACGAATCACTGCCAGAAGATCTCGAGCTGTTTATTCCTTTTGACAATTCGCGCTACATGCGAGAAGCCGTAGCGGAGATTTTCAGCACGCTGGGAGAGACCATCTTGCTTGTAGGCCTAGTGGTTCTGGCGCTGATGGGCTCAGCACGCAGCGCTCTGGTGCCGCTGTTGACCATTCCTATCTCCATACTGGGCGCGACGGCGGCAATATCTCTGATCGGCTTCTCCATGAACCTGCTGACCATTCTGGCTATCGTGCTCTCGGTCGGCCTGGTGGTAGATGACGCCATTGTGGTCGTCGAGAACGTCGCCAGAAACTTGCGCGAGGGGATGACGAGAAAAGAGGCCGCACTTGCCTCCTCCCGCCGGCTGCTCTCACCGATTATTGCCATGACCATGACACTGGCAGTGGTGTACGCCCCTATCGGTTTCCTCTCAGGCCTCTCGGGGGTGCTCTTTAGGGAGTTCGCCTTCACGCTCGCCATTGCTGTGGTCATATCGGGGTTCGTTGCGATCACACTCTCACCGATCATGAGTGCATGGGTATGCCCTGACAAAGGTCACGAAACCCGAATGGCGCGCTGGGTCAATGACCGCTTTGAGCGCATTGCGCAAAAGTATGGCGACGTGGTGGACTTCTCGCTGCGGTGGCGATGGCAGCTGGTCACAGCAGGGCTATTTCTGTCGCTGCTTGTGGTCCCGCTCTACCTGTTCTCGTTGAAAGAACTCTCGCCAGTTGAGGATACCAGCAGCATCTCTTTAATCGTCGAAGCGGCGCCAGAAGCCTCTATGGAAGAAACGGTGGGCGGTTTTGTCGATGCGGTCGACGTAATGCTCTCAGAACCCACCGCCACCTATATCTGGCAAAGCATTAATCCCGGCTTCGGGTACGGTGGTCAGGAATATGTTTCGCCCGATGACCGCGATGTCACAACCCATGAGCTGCTGCCTGCCATGAGTGAGCGATTGAGAGGTGTGCCAACCGTCACCGCGTTTCCCTCCGCGCAACCCTCTCTGCCTACCGCGGGTCAGTACGATCTCGAGGTGGTAGTCACCTCCAGCGACTCCCTCGACAACATGCACCGCGTTGCCAACACCATGGCCGGACGGGCGATGACTTCGGGGCTGTTCTACTTTTTCGAGAGCGGCCTCAAGATGGATTTGCTGGCGGTGGAGTATCAGCTGGACAAAAACCGCATGGCTGACCTCGGCATGACACTGGGGGACCTGACCTCTCAGATGGACCTTTTCGTCTCAGAGGGCTACGTCACGCGATACGACGAGCGCGGGCGAGCGTATCGGGTCATCCCCCAACTGCAACAGACCTTCAAGTTCTCACCCGAGGCACTGCTGGATACGCCTGTCAAACTGCCCTCCGGCGATCAGGTGCCTTTCGGCACCTTCGCTGTACTGCAACGCAATACCGAACCCCGAGCACTGACTCGTTTTCAGCAAAAGAGTAGCTTCAAGCTCTTTGGGGGCGTGATTCCCGGCTACACCAAAGAGCAGGCGCTGACCTATGTGGAGGAGCTGGCCGGCGAACTACTGCCGCCGGGATATGTGCTGGACTACACCGGCGAGTCCCGGGAGATAAGGCGCGAAGGGAATACTATGGTCAACGTGTTGGGGCTTTCCTTGATCATGGTGTTCCTGGTATTGGCACTACAATTCGATAGCTTCCGTGACCCACTGATTATTCTGCTCGGATCGGCACCGCTGGCCCTGTTCGCTGCAATAGTGATCACCTTTACCGGCTTCACCACGATTAATATCTACTCCCAGGTGGGGCTCATTACGCTGGTGGGGCTCATCTCCAAAAACGCCATCTTGATTGTGGAATTCGCCAACCAAGCTCAGGCGCAAGGGATGAGCAAGTTAGAGGCGATTAAAGCGGGCTCCATTTATCGACTGAGGCCCGTGCTCATGACCACCGGTGCCACCGTGTTTGGTCACTTCCCGCTGGTATTGGTTGAAGGAGCAGGCGCCGAGGCGCGCAACAGCATCGGCTTTATTCTGGTGATCGGTATGCTCATCGGCACTCTGTTCACGCTGGTATTGTTGCCTGCGATCTACTCGCTGCTAGCATCTGATCACCAATCGGCTGAGCCGGTCACGGACAGCGTCTCCGCAGAAGACACAACACCGCCGATACCAGCCTGACACAAGGTCTGGAAGCCGCCGTGTTACTTGACGCGTGGAGAGTGCGCGGGTTTAATACGCGGCCTTCGCGCTGTAAGCCCCCCTTTTGCCCAGGTAGCTCAGTTGGTAGAGCAGTGGATTGAAAATCCTCGTGTCGGTGGTTCGATTCCGCCCCTGGGCACCACCCCCCCAAAGCCTAACCAAAAGCATTCCAATACTAAGCAGGGCTAGGAACATGCCCTGACAGTGTTC
>ERZ802822.290-NODE-290-length-36116-cov-9.114265_pt1 | contig 36116 bp, 32 predicted proteins | sample MGYA00345649_ERZ802822 | MGnify/ENA primary metagenome ERZ802822 (study PRJEB30503, sample SAMEA104212359) | marine metagenome | biome: Westerlies Biome; feature: [SRF] surface water layer (ENVO:00010504) within the epipelagic zone...; material: water...
CAGTAACCCCGGCGCTCCAACCTCGAACCTTGGAACTTCCTGTAGACAAGGTTGTAGACAAGGTTTGTGCTTTGATTGTCAGTGATAATCTTATAAAATGGCGGAATAGCGGGAGTTTTTAGACTTGAACTTGCCTAAGCTAGGCATCGAACCTCTCATCCGGCACCATCTTTCGTGCGACACCTATTCCCACCCAGATCAGGCGCAACAGCTGTTAGCCAGTGTTAGCGCCCAGTAAAGTGCCATCCAACCAAAGGATCATTGAAATCTAATATGAGAAGGATGGGCAGAGATTTACCGATGAGCTGTCATTCTTGTCATGGTCAAAGCAGACGAAAGAACGTAATCATTAACCTCGTAAAACGCGGCTATAGGTCTGTGAAAAGATATGAGTGTAAATCTTAAAAGTATAATCTTTATGATAATTGCGATGGGTTGTTTGACCTTAACGGATTTGCTGATCAAGGTTGCCAGCCAAACATTACCCATTGGACAAGTAATGATTTCTTATGGCGTCGGTTCGCTAATCGTCTTTTGGGCTCTTTTGCGTATCAAGGGTGAGTCCATTCGGCTATCGCCGCTCACCAATCCCACCGTAATTTTTCGAAATATTGGTGACCTCATTGCCTTGAATGGCATGTTCCTGGCTCTGGTCTATGTTCCGCTATCCACAATTGGGGCGGTGATCCAAACCGTACCAATATTGGTGACCGCCGCCGCCGCCTTGTTTCTTGGCGAACGCGTGGGTATGAGGCGTGCGTCAGCCATTTTCGTTGGTTTTTTGGGAGCGTTATTAATCATCCAACCAGGTGCCGCCAGCTTTGACATCACAGCAATCCTTGTGCTGATCGCAGCAATAGGTATGGCTTTACGGGATATCGCTACCAAGTTGGTGCGCGAAAATCTCTCTACTCTGCTGCTTACGTTTTATTCGTGTTTCCTGTTCATTATCAGCGGCAGTGTGCTGCTCATTATCAATGGCGGGGCCAGCGTGCCTGTTGTGGATAATAGCGTCACAATTGCAGCAATGATCGTCACTGGTTCTCTGGGGTTTTTCTTCATGACCGAGGCTGTCAGATTGGGTGAAATGTCTGTTGTCAGCCCTTTTCGTTACACGCGGCTGCTGTTTTCAATGGCTGCCGGGATCTTAATTCTGGGTGAACAAGTAAATGCTTCTATGATCATCGGCAGCGCTTTGACGATTTTGTCTGGTCTTTACATCTGGCGCAGAGAAATTGTTATGCAGTCATAAAGATAGTCAGAGCAGTGTTCCGCCCCACATCTGCGGTCTATTGCAGCCATATCGTCTTATTTTAATGAACTGGCTGTTGGCTTTATCCAGATTTCCGCTATAAACGCCTCACCAGCAGCTTCGTTGGAGGTGAGATGACCTTGCTTCACCTTACTGAACAAGCCATGCTATGGCCCTTAACTGATGCGGTAGAAAAATGAGACACACACCAATTTTTGGCGTTATTGCAATGGCAACAATAGTTGTCATTTCGAATATCCTTGTTCAAAAACTGCTCGGGCAGTGGCTTACCTGGGGCGCCCTGACTTACCCTTTCGCATTTTTGGTCACAGATTTGACGAATAGATTTTACGGTGTGGCAGCGGCGCGCCGGGTTGTATGCGTCGGGTTTTTAATCGGTGTTTTATGTTCACTGATCGGCACCCAGTTTGTTGGCGAATACGGCCCGCTTGTGACAGTTCGGGTTGCGCTTGGTTCGGGCATTGCTTTTTTAACCGCGCAGATGGTTGATGTGACAATTTTTGATCGGCTTCGCGCCAGAATTTGGTGGCAGCCGCCAATCATATCATCGGTCGCTGGCTCGGCGATTGACACAGCCCTTTTCTTCACCATCGCGTTTTCACAAAGCCTGGTTTGGATTGAACCCGGCAATGATATTTCATGGGCCGTTGAAATTTTGCCGCTTTTTGGTTTTGGCCCGGAAGCACCACTATGGGTTTCTCTTGCGGTGGCAGACTTTGCGGTCAAAGTCTGCATCCTAATTATCGCATTGATCCCATTTCGGGTATTGATACGGAAATATCAGGTTAAAACGTAAAGGGCGACCTAAATCGCGGTCTTCGCGCAGGTTGCATTGGCAATGCCGCATTTACGGGGCATACAGCAGCCTCATCCGGCAGCATTTTCCCGCATCTCAAGCTGCTGAGCAGATAAAGTGTCATGGGCGCACCCTATTGTCTGACTTTACGGTTACATTGATAGGTTCTTGGGCAATGTTTGGTCGAAATTAGTATTTTTTTGTCATCACCAAAAAACCCCTGTTTTTTGTATACGCACCAGGTGTCTTTGTTTTTCGCCTGATATTGGTGCTTCAATCGACAGGTAGTGGTCGAGGCCGCTGCAGTGATTGCGCGTCGTCGACATTTTGCTGGCTTGCCTTCCAAAGCTTCACCCCACAGAACACAATGTGCTTTGCTATGCGAGTAGGTTTGCCCTCCGGCATGGGCTGGGGCACTGAACAGCGCCACCAGAAACACATAGAGACAGGCGCAAATAACAAACAGCTTTGGATAGGTCGTTACCATTTTACTGTTGCTTTCTCAAAGGGCTGTTCAATCAGTTTGAAACTTGTCTACCCGACAAATGTTTCATTCATCTGAAATAACAGCGCTATGCCGGTGCCGGATACAGCCCGATATGACCAACAGTGATGCAAAAATTGCATTGCCTGGGTTAACGGTAACTTTTTGTGATATCCAAAGGAACAATTAGCCGGTCAATGGCTGGCAGGTTTCGCATAAATAGGCGCGCCGCCCGCTGATTTCAAAACGTCGAATCGCTCCCTTGCAGGTGGGGCAAATGGTTTTCGCAAAGATATTAACGCGCTCCCGATAGCGGCTTTTTGCCCGGGGGTTGGTGTTTGTGGTGATAATCGCATTATGTTTCACGCCAATGGCGAGCAGTTCTTTGGCATCGTTCCAAATGCGATCAAACATGTCACGACTGATCGCACTGCCGGGTGTTTCGGGGTGAATCGACTGGCGCCATAAAATTTCTGAGCGGTAAATATTGCCAATCCCGGCCATCACTGATTGATCCATGATCAGGCGGCCGATCGGTGCTTTGCTCTTTGATATTCTGTTGAAAACGAGATCAGGATTTGCATCGGAACGCAGCACATCAGGGCCAATCCGGTTTATTAATCTAAGAAATTCTTGACGCGGCAGAATCTGACAAATCGTCGGGCCATTGATATCTATCACATGCGTATCACCAACCAGACGCACACGCACCGCGCCCTTTGGCTCGGTTTCCGGCAATTTATGTTTTCGAATCCGCCCAAACAGGCCGAGATGGATGTGCAGCACATCGCTATGATCAAAATGATAAATGAGATGTTTGCCAAATGCCTCGACGCAAGAACATTGTCGTCCTGACAGCAGCGCCGCGCCCTCGGCAAAACGTCCCTGTGGTGATGAGATGGTGAGCTGTTTGCCGGCAAATATCCGGTGATGATCGCGTGCCGCCCGATGAATTGTGTGGCCTTCTGGCATTCAGCCCTCCCAATCTTTGTAAGATCCTGCCACCGATGCTGTCACCCCACAATATGCGTGACCGCGGTGAACACCCATGGATCAGGATCGCGGCTGACGATTCACCCCAGCCTGTTCTTCCAGCTTGCTTTTCCAACCAAGGCTGCCATCGGTATCGCCGTTTTCCGGTTTATATTCGGCCCCGAGCGGCGCGGTGTAACCCATATCGGCAATCTGCTTAAAAATATGCTGATAGTTGATCTCGCCATGATCAGGGCGACCACGCGACGGCACCCCGGCAAATTGGATATGCCCGATAATATCGATATTCGCTTGCAGCCGCCGGGTCAGATCACCTTCGAGAATCTGGATGTGATAGCAGTCGAACATTAATTTCAAATTGGGTGCGGCAACCGCTTCGATAATCCGGCGTGCCTGATCTGTACTGTTCAAAAAATAACCCGGCGCGTCATGGTGGTTGAGCGGCTCAATCAGGAAAGTGACATGCTGTTGTTGACTGGTGGCATATCGAAGATTTTCGATAAAGCAGTCCTCGGCTGCGTTACCCTTGGCAAAGCCAGCCATCACATGGATGTTTGGGGTATTGATGGCGGCCGCATAGCACAGTGCCTGATCAATGCCAGCGCGGGCTTCATCCTCGCGTCCGGGTAAGGCAGCAAGCCCGTTTTCGTTGGCAGCAAGGTTTCCACGAACCGTGTTCAACCCCAGCATGGTCAGGCCGGTGGCGTCGAGTGCGGCTTTCACCTCGGCAGCGTCATATGCATATGGCCAGTGGCATTCAACCGTTTCAAATCCAGCCGCATGCGCCGCATAGATGGCGTCAATCAAGGATCTGTCTGACCACAAAAATCCTAGATTTGCCGAAAATTTTGTCATTTGTCCCACGCCACATCAAATTTCGATACCGCATCGCGGATCTGCGCACTGTTCAACAGCCAATAGCTTATCCCGCGGGATAGTAATACAAGCTGTGTCATGCCTTTTAGCTCTTCGACGGCGTTACAGGCGGTTTGACATCCTTGCCGGCAAAAACTGGCACATGGCTGGCCAGCATTAACTTCGAGTGTTTTCCCGTAAGTACGTGCTCCGCTTCACTCATCGCCGGGTTGCCGGGCAAATTAGTCGATCAACTTTATTTTTACTCTTAAAAATGGAGTAATAAGGGTTAATGAACCACTTTAATCATACCATGCCTCGCGTATATGTCACTTATTCGCGAATATGATATCGGGTTGAATTCTTCATCAAGCGTTGATCGCCAGCCATCCGTTTGAATGCTCTTGATTACCAACTGTGTAAAGTTACATTCTCGAGTGACGGAACCGTTTTCCACTGTGTACCAGTGTTTGACCTCATCCAGCTGGCAGACTATTTCGTCTCCATCGTGTATTTGTTTGATAAAAACCTCTGTTGTTGAGACCCCCAGTTGTCCTAAAGCGTATTTTGCGAGCCGGACATCCAAATCTGGGATAACATGAGCTACTCCGGTTGAAAACAAAACAAGTGTTTTGTCATATTGTGTGATACCGCGAAATGATTGTGGTGAGATAATGAAGGCTTGGAGATCAATGTTTTTGGTTTTGATTTCACCACCTTTTTTTGCGAAAGCTAGCAAGGCTAGTTCTCCACCTATTTTGTGGTTATTACCCTCGCCGATTTTCATATCTTTTAAAAACTGTGCCGTCAAAGTCGCTTTAGTAAGCGAAGGGTCATAAGCCAAATCAGATTTTAATAATTTAACAATTTCGTGCATGAACTTCGACTTCAGACTGACGCGTTGCTTGATAAACTCCTGCAAAGCTTCATGTTCAAGTCTCTCTGCAGCGTCATACATTTTGAAATATGTGCGTAAACCGACAACAGAGTTTCCAATTAAATTTCCGTAAAATAATTTTAACTCATTGCACTCAGGGTCAACAATAATCAGCTTGCTCTCAAAGTTTTTAAATGCTTCAGGTGAGTTAGCGGTCAGCGATGCATACCGATCCATCGTCAACTTTACTACATTTGCTTTGCTGTATTGGTTGCGATAATGATTGGCCGCTGCGTTCTCTAATTCTACTCCCCGTAGATAGGTGTTGCCGTCCTCATCAACACTCGGGATGTATGCCTCAACGGGATAGGCCGTTAGGTCAAAGAAATCAACATCGCTTGATACATCGCATTGTTGGTAATTTGTAAAGGCAAGGCTCGGAAGGGCATTTCCGCCAACAAGCAAAATCATGATACTCAAAATGCGGCAAATGGCTTTCATACTCATCAGATGCTCCAATAGCTTCAGGTAATCCGCAATATTAAACGCGAATTGGTAGCAAAGATTGAACCAATTTTATGTTTCATAAAATAAACGATTTTTTTGTGCCAGTTTTCCAGCGCAACTTTGCTTTTTAATATTTCACCGACTAACACTAACCAAATTAATTAACGATGATTATCAAAAACTGGGGCGATTCTGTAAATTTGTTTTATCTGCTGTCATCGGTGGGTTCCCAATTGTCCAAACATGCGGATCGTATAGCCGAGGTAACAACATAAAATTTTGATAATTAGTACAACGAATTGGCATGTTTCTTGTATAACAACGCTACGGCTATCCAAAAGTGATCTCCAGTTGCTCGGAAAGTCGAGGCCCCGCTAGCGTCGTATTTGCCCTCGCTAGCGGGGCTTTTTACCTTCAGGATTCTTTTCTTAAATCGCCGCGTGTCGGATGGCTGGTCATTGGTAGCTAACCTCTTTGATCCAGCCTTTGCCATCCCAAACATAGCCAAACTCCTGCTTGACGAGATCAAAAAACTCTTCGTTTGTTTGCGACAACATCATCAGGGACAGGCCAAGAACCTGCCATTTTTCCATCAATTCGTGTCTATCGTTGTCGCGCATTTTTCCCACTCCTGATGCCGCACTGAATTGGCCCGCATGGTGCCTCTAGCCGATCCTGAAAATGCTAGTTTGTTACTGGCTTGCTAGCAACTGGCAATGGTTCTGTAAAAGCCGTCGCCAGCATCCTGATAGTTTCGTTGCCATTCTTCAAAAATCTGCTAGTCTGCACGATCTACCCTGAATGGCAAAAGTCGTCGTGGGATATATCATTTGGAGGAAATTAAAAATGAAACGTAGAGATTTTATTGCCAAAGGCGGCATTGTAGGCGCTGGCGTTGTTGGCGTAGCGGCCTTGTCAGGCTGTGAAGATAAAAAGGAAGTTGCAGCTCCGGCAATTGTTGCTGACCGTGTAGAAATCGCCATGGTATCTACTTGGCCGCGTGACTTTCCAGGTCTTGGAACTGGCGCGCAGCGCTTTGCCCAGCGCCTTTCAGACGTAACCGATGGCCGTATTCAGGTCACATATTATGCCGCTGGCGAGCGTGTCGGTGCATTTGACTCATTTGACGAAGTGGCTTCGGGTAACGCTCAGGCTTATCACGCTGCCGATTACTATTGGAAAGGTAAGCATCCGGGCTGGGCGTATTTCACCGCCGTCCCATTTGGCCTGACTTATCCTGAAATGAAAGCCTGGTTGCACTGGATGGGTGGCCAGGAGCTGCATGATGAACTGGCCGGTGAATTTGGCTTGAAATGTGTGCCGATGGGAAACACCGGCGTGCAGTGGGGTGGCTGGTTCAACAAGGAAATCAATTCAGGTGAAGATCTGAAGGGATTGAAGATGCGTATTCCGGGCCTTGGTGGTGACGTCATGGCCAAGCTGGGCGCATCGCCGGTGTCATTGCCGGGTGGGCAGATCTATGAAAACCTCGTATCTGGTGCGATTGATGCAACCGAGTGGGTTGGCCCATGGAATGATGAAGCCATGAAATTTTATGAAGCTGCAAAATATTACTACTTCCCTGGTATGCATGAGCCAGCATCACAGCTTCACACCGGCTTTAACGCCTCATTCTGGAGCGGCCTCAGCAAATCAGATCAGGCATTGATCGAAGCTGTTGCTCAGGGTGAAGACAACAACTTCATGGCTGAATATAATGCCAAGAACGGCGCCGCGCTTGAGCGTCTTGTGAAAGATCAGGGCGTCGTCGTAAAAGAGTTCAATGACGATGTTTATGCGGCCTTTAAGCGTGGTTCTGATGAAGTGTATGAAGAAGTGCAAGCGCATTCTGCACTTGCCAAAAAGATCCATGAATCAATGGTAAATGCACGCAAAACGGTTGGTGATTATGTACAGCTGAATGATGTTGCATACACCAATAAGCGTAACGCTGCATTGAGCTAATCAGAATTGAGGGCCGCCGGAGTTTCCGGCGACCCTCTCTTTCCACCCATTTATTTATTGCAAAGTTTCAGTGATGGCGTTTTTGTCTCAAACTGCCCTTTTTCCGGTATTGCGCATGCTCGGTCTTGCCAGCGCGCTGTTAGCCGTTATTTTTGTGATCAATAATTTTCTGATTTTTGGCGTTGATGCGCCAGGTATAATCAACACGCTTCGTCTTGGTGATGCGCTTGGTGTCGAACAACCAAAGCAAGGCTATAATATAGCTCTTATACTGCTTGGCATCGCGCAAACGGCGGTGGTTGGTCTGGCGCTTGCCTATGTTTTTTGGCATTGCCAGAAAACCAATGATTTGCGAAGCGACGCGAACTGGATGGACAGCGCATCGGCCTATATTGTCAGGCTGGCATTCTGGGCTGTCCTGCTGGTGGGACTGGCCGACGCCGTATTGTCATTTTTGAGGGTTGAGGGGTTCCATACGGTGCTTTTTGGTGAGGCGGGTGGTGCGGCCATCGCATTGCCAAGCCAGCGTGGCTTTTTTGTCCATATTCCGTTAATTTTGTTGGCTGGCCTTATAGCCGTAAAAGAAAAATCCGTCTCATTTGTGTGGCTGACACTGCTTGTTGTGATGGCAGAATTTCTGATCGTGGTGGCGCGTTTTATATATGGTTATGAGCAAACATTTATGGGGGATCTGGTGCGCTTTTGGTATGCGGCGCTGTTTCTTTTCGCATCTGCCTACACGTTAAAAGAAGATGGTCATGTTCGGGTTGATGTGTTGTATGCGGGTCTGCAACGCCGTACGAAATCAATTCTCAATATTATTGGTACGGTGTTTTTTGGGATTCCGCTCTGCTGGCTGATTTTGATGCGGGGCATGTGGGGCAAATCTAGTTTGATCAACAGCCCGATGATGAATTTTGAAACTTCGATGAGCGGTTTTGGTATGTATGTCAAATATCTCATGGCGGCGTTTCTTGTGGTGTTTGCGCTGAGCATGATTTTGCAGTTCACTGCTTATCTTTTCAACTCGATGGCCGATATCGAGGAAAACCTGTCTGATGACGATTCGGGTGAGGAGGTTGTTGCCTAATGGAACTTGTTTTCCTCGCTCTTTTATTTTTACTGATGATGTACGCGCTTGGCTCTGGTTATCCGGTTGCTTTTGCGCTTCCTGGATCGGCGATTGTCACAATTGTGCTGGCTGGGCTGACGGGGTTGGTAATTGAGGGTGATAGCAGTGCCTATTTCATTCAGGATGGCCCTGTTGAATGGCTGACCGCCGGTGTGACCAATTTCCGAGGGATCTATTGGGAGGTTGAACGCGATACGCTGATTGCCATCCCGTTGTTTATTTTCATGGGAATCATGTTACAGCGCTCAAAGATTGCGGAAGATCTGCTGGTAACAATGGCCCAGCTTTTTGGGCCGATTCCCGGTGGTCTTGGTATTTCTGTGGTATTTGTTGGCGGCTTGCTGGCGGCAACCACCGGCATTGTTGGCGCTACGGTTGTGGCAATGGGACTGATTTCCCTGCCAGCAATGTTGCGAAACAACTATTCACAATCTCTTGCCACCGGGACAATCTGTGCGTCTGGCACTTTGGGCCAAATTATTCCTCCGTCAATTGTTCTCATAATTTTAGCTGATCAACTTGCTAGCGCTGCAGACCAGGCTGCGACCATGCGCAAAGATTTGTACAAACAGGCCACCGGTCAGTTTAGCATGCCCTCGGAGTTCAACATTATTTCGACAAGTGCTGGCGACATGTTTTTGGGTGCTTTCCTTCCGGGCATTATCTTGGTTGCGCTCTACATGGCTTATATTTTGATCGCTGCACTCATACGTCCAAAAATTGCGCCAGCAGTTCCATACGATGGAAAATTACTGGAAAGGTCATTTTTGCTGAAGGTTACGTTGGCATTATTCCCACCATTGCTGCTGATCTTTCTCGTGCTTGGTTCAATAATTGCTGGGATTGCCACTGTGAATCAGGCTGGCGCGATTGGTGCAATTGGCGCTATGTTGATGGCTGGCTACAAGTTGCATGAGGGAACAAGACAAGCGTTTTACCCGGCTATTTTGACCATTGCCTCATTGTTACTCATCTGGTTGATATCAGCCAATTTTAACCTCAATATTAAAACCATCAGCGAAAGCGCAGACTGGTTTGGCCTTGCGATAGTTACGGTGGCGGTGATTGGTCTGTTGACTGGCATCGCTTGGAGTGGATGGCGAGCTTATACTATTGAAGAAACATTGACGGAGGTAATGAAAGAGACTGCGAAGACAACGTCTTTGGTCTTTATTATTCTCCTTGGCGCGGCGATGTTAACATCTGCTTTTCGTGGATTTGGCGGTGAGGAGGTTGTTAAACACTTTCTCTCAAGCTTGCCGGGTGGGTTCTGGGCACAGTTCATAGTTGTGATGCTGGTCATTTTTTTGCTTGGCTTTTTCCTTGATTTTATTGAGATTGCCGTGGTGGTTGTCCCAATTGTGGCGCCAATTTTGCTGGCTGATCCGTCTGCTAACATCACTGCTGTTTGGTTGGGCGTAATGATAGGCCTAAATATCCAGACATCATTCCTGACGCCACCTTTTGGCTTTGCTTTGTTCTACCTGCGGGGTGTCGCAAGTAAGGCCGTTAAAACAATTGAAATGTATAAAGGCGTGATACCATTTATTGCATTACAGATTGTCGGGCTGTCGATTGTTGGCTTTAATCCGGGACTGGTGAATTATCTGCCGACCAAAACATTCCTGACGAGCGAGACAGCACCGCCACCCAAGAATCCAAGGCTTCAATTATGTCTGGAAGATTATTTATTCGATTTTTATGCGAATAATGAAACTGCCTATAACGCTGAACTTGACCGTTTAAAGGGCGCTGATCTATCTGTTCTGCCGCCGGCGAAGCAGCAAGCGCTGGCTTTGAATATACAGACGGCCGGCATGGTTTTTGACCTTGTGGCGGATATTAAAAACGCCAAATCGGTGATGGCTGATGCGGCTATTTCATATGCGCCCGTGCATACTGAAGTCAGAGCTATCGAACGTGGTATCCGGCAAGGTGAAGCCGAAATCAAACAACTACAACGTGAATTGCGGGCGACCGACCGGGTCAGCAAACGAAACAAAATCCAGAGCCGGATTGCGGCGCTGAAAGATGACATCGCCAGCCAGCGCAAACTGATCCCGTCAAGCTGGCAGAATACCAACAGAGACTTCAAGAAACTGACCGCGCAGCTGAACTCGTCGCGGGTGAAGCTGCGTCGCCAGTCTGATCAGGCTTATGCAGATATTCGTCTATTGGTGACCTCGCTGGAGACCGAAGCCGAGCTGACAGCCATTGGTGAAACCTTGCGGCAAATTCGTGCGGATATGGCGGCTGCACCGCCTGCCGATCTTCTGCGCCGGGTCAAAACAAGCTATAGTGACCTTGGCAAAATTCCCGATGTTAGTGACGCTGTAAAAGCGTTATCCGGCGCCCGGTCTGTGCTGAATGATCCGTCACCGGATCGGCAAGAGGCGACGGCAGTGTTGGATGCGACCCTTGCCATCATTGATCGTGAGTTGGCCTGGCGAAGTGCTGCAAAAACCACGCTTTATACCGAGCTGTTGGCGTTTGAGAGTTTTGCCCGGTCTAATTTAGGGCTGCGTGAACAGGATCGGTTGACGCCAGAGCAGGTTGATATCATCACCCCATGTCTGGCGCAGCATCGGAACCTGACCTTGCAGTTCTAGCTGATAATCGGCAAAGTTGGGTGAAGGAGGCTGTATTGTCAAAAGGCATAAATACCCAGGCAGTTTTGGCGATGCGCGGCGCCGGATATTATTCTGAGCGCACCGCTGGCGCGCGCAATGTCATCAATGATGCAGGCGCGATGGTGATTGATGCTTTGGCGCAAGCTTCGCAAACAAAAACCCTACGCATCGCTGATTATGGCGCTGCTGACGGTGGGACCAGCCGTGAAATGTGGGACATGGTGATCGGCCAGCTTCGTGCCACCGGTGATCACCGGCAGATCGAGATGCTCTATACAGATCTGGCCAGCAATGATTTTTCAACGCTGTTTCGGATGATGCAGGGCATGCAGGGTGATCCGGCAATTGCCTATCAGAGCCGCTATGAGAATGTCTTTGTGCATGGGTGCGGTACCGGTTTTCATCAACAATTAATGGCAGACGCCTCGCTCAATCTTGGCTTTAGCGCAACGGCTATGCATTACGTCTCAACAAAGCCGCTGGAAATTCCGGGACATGTGCATGCGGCTCGCGCAGACCCTCAGAGCCAGACGGCTTATGCGCGTCAGGCGGCGCAGGATTGGGAGAATATTTTGCTGGCGCGTGCGGCAGAATTGATCCCTGGCGGACGATTTATCTGCCTCAATTTTGGGATAGATGAACAGGGCCGATATCTTGGCAATACCGGCGGTCATCACATGTTTGACCATTTTCATAAATTCTGGCTGGCGCTGTATCAGGATGGCAGCATCACCAGCGATGAATATCAACGTGCCAGCTTTGCCCAATATTACCGGACGATGGATGAGTTTTGCGCGCCATTTAATGATGCTGAAAGCGTCGTCAGCAAGGCTGGTTTAAAGCTTAAATCCTGTCACAGCAAATTGACCAAATGCCCCTATGAAAAAGCTTTTCTGGATGCTGGCGGCGTTGGTGGTAGCATGACAAATCTGGATTATGCGAACAGTCTGATTCCGACGATGCGGTCATGGTCTGAAACTGTTTTCCGTACCGCGCTGGATAGCCGCGATGCGGATGAAGCCGCGCAGATTATTGACCGGTTCTATACCGCCTATCGTGATGCTGTTGCCGCTAACCCAACCGGCCATGCGATGGACTATGTCCACATCATTCTTGATATCGAAAAAGCTGGCTGACGCTCAATAGCCTATCGCGCACCCATCTTTACGTGGATCTGAACCAGCGATCAGCATACCTGTTTCCCAGTCGATATAGATGGCCTGCGATCCGCCAATGGGCTTTTTCGCCGGTTGGATATTATGGCCCCGCGCCCGCAACGCCTCGCGCATGGCATCGCTAATTGGCTCTTCCACTTCGACGACATCGCTAAACGGGTCTGGAAAAAACCGGGGCAAATCCTGGGCTTGCTGAATATCCATTCCATAATCCAACAGCCGGGTGAGGAACTGCATATGGCCAAAGGCCTGATATTCACCACCCATGACGCCAAACGACATGACGGTTTTCCCGTCCTTGGTCGCCATGCCCGGGATAATCGTATGCAACGGACGCTTGCCAGGGGCAATGCAATTTGGATGGCCGGGATCGACAACAAACCCCTGTCCGCGGCATTGCAGCACAATGCCTGATTGCGGCGTCATAAGACCGGCACCAAAGCTGTGAAATACTGTGTTGATCAGGCTGCACGCATTGCGGTCTTTGTCGACAACCGAGATATATACCGTATGTTTATGCGGCGGCAGCGTTGTTGGTGGCAAATCGGCATAGGCCTTGTCCGGGTTAATCTGTGCGCGGATCGCTGCGGCATAATTGGCGCTCAACATCTGGTCAACCGGCACATCGCTGAATTCCGGGTCTGCAAGATACAGATTGCGGTCACGATAGGCGATACGTCCGGCTTCAATCTCATGATGGATGCGGTCAACCGACAGCGGGTGATCGCCAAATTTATCGACCCCGGACATGATGTTCAACAGCATCAGCGCAATCACACCCTGGCCATTTGGTGGGCATTCCCAGATGTCATAGCCGCGAAAATTTGATTTAATCGGCGTCACATAATTTGCCAGCGCCATGTCCAGATCGCGCTGTGTATGCCGCCCGCCAAGCGACTGCAATTTACCAAGCAAATCGTCTGCAACCCAGCCTTTATAAAACCCGTCGCGCCCGTGCGCGGCAACGGCTTCTAAGGTTTTGGCGAGGTTCGGATTGCTGCAGCGGTCACCATGTTTATAGTCCTCGCCATTTTTCAGATAGACGCCTGCGATATCGGCGTCACCTGCCAGAAGATCATGACAACTGGCAAAGTCTTCGGCAACCCGGTGGGTTATTGGAAAGCCGTCACGCGCATAGCCGATTGCCGGTTGCAACAGATCGGACAGTGGCTTTGTTCCGTAATCATGGTTGAGCTGCGTCCAGGCATCAATCGCCGTTGGCACGGTCACTGAATGCGGTGATTGCTGTTCAATTTCGGTGATGCCTTGCTCTAAAAGCCACTCGGCTGACAGCTCTAACGGCGCCCGTCCAGAGCCGTTCATGGCGACGATGTTATCGCTACCCGCCTCGGCATACAGGCAAAAACAATCGCCACCAATACTGGTTGATTGTGGCTCTACGACAGCTTGTACGGCGGCGGCAGAAATGGCGGCATCCATTGCATTTCCACCATTTTGCAGAACCGTCACCGCGGCCTGTGTGGCAAGCGGGCTAGAGGTGCTTGCCATGCCATGTGGGGCAAGAACAGGTGATCGGCCGGGGCGTTGAAGGCTGCGCATGATGTTTCCTTTGCCAAAATAAAAAGAATCGCTTTAGATGAGATGCATAGCGCATTTCGACACACGCCTGCAATAGCTTACCAGCCGGTTTGTCGCTGGCGGTGCTGCATGGGTGTTTAGGTTATGAACGGGAGACCAGCGATGGAAATTGGCTTTATCGGACTTGGCAATATGGGCGCGCCAATGGCAAAAAATCTGGCCGCTGCCGGGCATCAGATCACCGGATTTGACCTTGACCCGGCACATGCCGCAGCGATGCAGGGGGTGATCACTGTGGCTGCCAGTCTGGCGGATGCGGCGCAGGGCCGGGATGTGGTGATAACGATGCTGCCGAATGGTGCAGCCTTGCATGATGTGGCGAGCGACATTATTCCGCTGATGTCGCCATCAGCCTGTTTTATCGATTGCTCGACTGTCGATATCAAGACCGCCAAAATTGTCGCCGACATGCTTGAGACAGCCGCGCTACGTGGCCTTGATGCACCTGTATCTGGCGGCGTTGGCGGGGCGACTGCCGGCAGTCTGACGTTTATGGTTGGCGGTGATGCCGACACGCTGGCGCTGGCCCGCCCGTTATTTGAGATAATGGGGCAACGGGTGATCCATTGCGGCGATGCTGGCGCCGGACAGGCGGCGAAGATATGTAACAATATGATTCTGGGTGCGACGATGATTGCCACCTGCGAGGCTTTTGCGCTGGCTGATCAGCTGGGGCTTGACCGACACCGCCTGTTCGACGTTGTCAGCACCTCATCCGGCAGCTCATGGTCGATGAATAGCTATTGCCCGGCAGCGGGCGTTGGCCCGCCCAGCCCGGCAGATAACGGTTATAAGGCGGGTTTTTCCACCGCCATGATGGTCAAGGATCTGGCGTTGGCGCAAGATGCCGCAAACATGACTGGTACCCATACACGCATTGGCCAGCTGGCCTTGCAGATTTATCAGCAGTTTGCCGCTCTGACAGATCACGCCGATCAGGATTTTTCGGCCATTCTGAATGATATCAAAAACCTGGATCAACCAGCATAACACCGTCACTTTTCGGACATGGTTTTGCTTGTGATGTGATGGCTGGTCAGGCTTTTGACCGGCTGTTGTTACGCTGATGCTCGGCCTGTAAATTAACCAGAACAGCGGTAAAAATAAGTATCGCGCCCAGAACAACAGGCCATTCAAAGGCCTCACCATAGGCCAGAAAGCCAATCGCACTAATCAGCGGCAAGCGCAGAAAATCAAGCGGGATAACAACAATCGCCGGTGCCAGTGCGAGCCCCTTGGTGATACAAAAATGCGCGGTTAAGCCGCCGAAACCAACGGTGAGTACCCAAAGATAATCAATGCCCTGCGGCAATGTCAGCCCACCGGTAAAGCCGATGAATACGGCTCCCATGCACAGCTGCATAAATGTCAGCCAGAATAAAATACAGGTGATGGACTGATCGCTTGTCAGTTTTTTTGTCGCCATCAGCGAGCAGGCAAAACATATAGCACAGGCCATAGCTGCCAATATGGCCGGGTTTATATTCTGCATATCTGGTCTGGCAACGATCAGCACACCGGCAAATCCCAGCCCTACCGATAACAGGCGGCGCCGCGTCAGCGCCTCGCCAAGAAATAAGGGCGCCAATAGAGCCACCCAAATCGGCGTTGAAAATTCCAGCGCAAATAGCTGTGAAAACGGGATAAAGGCAACCGCCAGAAACCATAAATTTTGTCCGGTAAAATGCGCGGTATTTCGCAGCATATGCAAACCAAGGCGATCAGTCTTAATTTGCGTCAATGTGCGGGCGAAAAAACCAACCGCCAGCACAATCACCAGCCCAATCAGCGAGCGCAAAAACATGATGTCAAAGGTGCTTAATTCGGGTGCCAGCTCGCGGCCTGATATCGCCATCAGGCTGAATGACACCATCGCCCCAACCATCCAGAACGCGGCTTTGAGAGGCTGCGACGCTGCTGACATAGATAAAAACCTTTTCATGAAACAGGCGCAGGCCTGAAATATTATCAAACCCTAACTTATCGAAATAGCAGCGCAAGTCACTTTATTTCATCTGGCAGTTTGTAAAATTGTGTTGGGCAAAAAGCGGCAATGATGATTCGTCATCCGTCTTGCCGGATGGTGACCTGATCGGGCTGGATGTCGATCATCTGGCATGTTATCCCATATGATGCTGGCGCGCAAAACTGTGCCGCAATCATTTAGAACTATGGGGGGTTCGATGCAGCATAAGACGCCATCGGTTGTGGGGCTGTTTTTTGAGGTGCAACCAAAGCCGGGCCAGCGGCAGGCCTATTTTGATCAGGTCGAGGTGTTAAAACCGTTTTTGGCCACACATGACGGGCTTTTTTGGATGCAGCGTTACCAGTCAATGGATGATCCGGGATTGATCCTGTCACATCAATATTGGGTGGGTGAACAGGCGCTTGCAGCCTGGCGGCAGAACGCCAATCATCGCCATGCACAAATGCAGGGAATGTCGCATATCTTTGCTGATTATCGTATTCGGGTGGGGCCGCGCGTCTGGCATTGGGATGGCGAAAAAGACGCTGGTTTTTTGCCGGTCGGGCCAGCCCCCGAACGGCCCTATATTCTGACCCTGCATATGGCCGCCGATTGCGATGCCAGCGCGATTGCCGCTGGCCTGTCTGTTATCAGTCTTTCTGTTACTGGTCTTTCCGTTACGGGCCGGTTTGAGTCTGTGGCGGATGATAAGAGCGGGCTGATCATGGCCGCATGCGCTGATTTCACCGCATCAATATATCAGCATATTCTGCGCTGTGGCGCGACCAGTGCCGCGCTGTTTGCGCCAACCCGTGATTATGGTCTGTTTGACCGGCAGGCCGCACCCGCGCCAGCAGGGGCACGGAACAAACGAACAGCATCATCCTGACGGTTGCGCATAGGCGTTGGACATATCTGATTTCGGATCATCAATGTGACCGGTCGAAAACGCCAAGCTTGACACCATAATCAACAGCGATGCCATAATCGGGGTCATCATCACTATCGATGATCAGCTGGCCGGATTTTGTTAGCAGCCGGTGACAGTCATGGCTTAGATGTCGCAGCTTCACAGTTTTGCCAGCCGCATCATATTTGGCGGCGATATCCTCAATGGCCTGCAGCGCCGATTGATCAACAATCCGTGAACCGGCGAAATCAATGATGATCGTCTGCGGATCCTTGTCGATGTTGAAAAGATCGTTAAAGCCCGTTACCGACCCGAAAAATAGCGGCCCTTGAATATCATAGACCAATGCGCCAGTTTCGCGCACCGAGGGCCGGATTGATGCATCAATACGCTTGGCAGCATTCCATGCATAGACCAGCGCAGACATGATGACGCCGACAACAACGGCGATGGCCAGATCCTCAATGACGGTTACAAATGTCACAACAATGATCACCAGCGCATCGGCACGAGGCACGATCAGCATGCTCTTAATGGAGTGCCAAGCAAAGGTTCCGATCACCACCATGAACATCACGCCCGTCAAAGCGGCAATCGGAATCATTTCGATAAAGCGGCCAGCGAACAAAATAAAGCACAGCAGAAACAGCGCGGCGGTGATACCGGCAAGGCGGCTGCGGCCACCTGATTTCACATTAATCATTGACTGGCCGATCATTGCGCACCCGCCCATACCACCAAAAAACCCGGTCACGACATTCGCCGCACCCTGCGCCAGACATTCCTGTGAGGCACCACCTTTCTGGTCGGTCATATCGCCAACCAGATTCAAGGTCAGCAGGCTTTCAATCAGGCCAATCGCCGCCAGAATGACGGCATAAGGGAAAATAATAAGCAATGTTTCAACAGTCAGCGGCACCATCGGCACGGCAAAATCCGGCAAACCGCCAGACAGGCTGGCCATATCGCCGACACGTTGCACGTCAAGATTAAAGCCAATGACAATGGCGGTCACGGCGCCGATGGCGACTAACGGTGCCGGGATCAGCTTGGTCACCCGCGGTGTGAGCCAAATCAATGCCATTGTACCGATAACCAGACCTAATGTGAGATATAGGCTGGTGCCACCAAGCCAGTCAGAATTGCCGTCAATATCGGTGATCTTAAACTGGTCGATCTGAGCCAGCCCAATGACAATGGCAAGCCCGTTAACAAATCCAAGCATCACCGGATGCGGCACCATGCGAATAAATTTACCCCAGCGCATCACCCCGGCAAAAAGCTGCAATATGCCCATCAAAATGACAGTGGCGAAAAGATAGGCGACACCGTGCTCGGCAACCAAAGCCACCATGACAACTGCCAGCGCCCCGGTGGCCCCGGAAATCATCCCCGGCCTGCCGCCAAAAACCGCTGTGATCAACCCGACGATAAAAGCGGCATAGAGCCCGACAAGCGGTGCCACACCGGCGACAAAGGCAAATGCCACAGCCTCTGGCACCAATGCCAGCGACACCGTCAGGCCGGATAAAACATCAATATTTATTTGACGAAAATTAAGATCAGGGCGGCTTTCACGACCGTAGGCACCGCCCATAAGCAGGCGCGTTAGTCTCGCAGAAAGTGATGAGGACAAATGGGTCTCGTTTACAAAAAATGGTAAGGCAGCGACCTTATACAATGTTTGCGGCAGTGACGAAAGCCCCCGACTTTTAGCAGCCATACGCCATCGCATTTATCAGGGCGGCTGGCCATGATAAAAATATTTGACTTGCCAGCCAGTGATGAGACACTTGTGTCACCGTGGCAGTCTGATCAACGCCTGTCGCTTTATCGATGTTTTTTACAGCAACCAATGAGGGAGAGTGCGATGGGCCAGCAGACCAGCATGTTTGAACATTTGCCCTTTGCAACAGATCAGGTGATCGGCTCTCGTGCCCGCATTGGTTTGGTCGTTCTGTCCACTGATTATACGATTGAACATGAGATGCGCGCGCTGATCAATTTGCCCGGTGTTGATGTGTTCCACGCGCGAATTGCCAATTCACCGAATATTTCGCCGGACACATTACGCGCCATGGGGCCGCTGATTACCTCGACGGCTGAGCTGATTTTGCCGGGTGATAAGGTTGATGTGCTGGCCTATGCCTGCACCTCTGCGTCAATTGTTTTGGGAACAGAAACGGTCGCAAAAAATCTGCGTGCTGCGAAACCAGAGGCAAAAACCACCAATCCGGCATTTGCCGCGTTTCATGCCTTTGCGGCGTTGCAGGCAAAACGCATTGCGGTGCTGACGCCCTATGCAAAACATGTGAATGACATGGTGCAGACATCGATCAGGGAGGCTGGATTTGAGGTGCCGGTGTTTGGCAGCTTTAACGAACCACATGACCCGACAGTCGCGGCAATCGATAGTCACAGCTTAAAATCTGCTATCGCTAAAATCACGGATGGGCATGAAATTGACGCCGTTTTCATTTCATGCACCTCGGTCAGGATTGCCAGTGACGTCGCCGCGATTGAAGCTGAATTGGGGTTGCCTGTAACATCGTCAAATCACGCGCTGGCCTGGCATTGTCTGCGGCTGGCCGGGATTGATGATAAACTGCCGGCATTTGGCCGGTTGTTTAGCCTGTGATGGTCGCCCCCCTCACAGCCAGGTGACCAGCAAAAACAATATCACCGGCACAGTCACGCTCGCACAAATGGTTGTGACCATAATCGCGGTTGCCGTGCGGCCGGTATAGACATTGTAAAATTGCGATAACGCAAAGACATTTGCGGCAATTGGCAGGCTGGCGAATAACACCGCAAGCTGTATCCATAACGGGTCAATTGGCTGATCGGCAGGCCACAACAGAAAGACCGCGGCCATCAGTGCCGGATGGACAATTAATTTGAGCAGGCTGATGGCTGTCAGTTCGCTCAGCGCCGCGCGAACGGGCTGTCCAACAAGTGTGATGCCAAGCGCAAACAGCGCGGTCGGGGCCGCCGCACCTGCCAGCATTTTCAGAAATTGTTCAGGCAAACTGGCCAGCTGAAAGCCGCTGGCAGAAAAACCGAGCCCGGCCAGAACAGCCAGCAAAAGCGGGTTGCGCAGCATCGACAAAATTGTATCACGCAGGGCCCGCCCCAACTGGCCAGAGGCGGCATCATGCGATAACAAAGTTGTCATCACCAACAGGGTGATACTGTCGCATACCAGGATCAATGAAATGGGCGCGGCGGCCTGCTCACCAAAAGCGAGAATGGCCATTGGCACCCCGATATAACCATAATTAGGATAGGCGGTATTCAGGCAAAATAATCCGCGTTTTTGGGGTGTCAGCCGGATCACATGGGTTGCAAATAAAGCTGCGATCAGAAACATGCAGATGGTGACGAACTCATACCGCAGAACAAAGCCGGGGTGAAACAGCGCGGTGACGTCAATCGAGGTGATGGCAATAAACATAAAAGGCGGCAATACGACAAAAAAGGCAAATCGCGCCAATATCTGCCCACTTTCCTCGGAAAACCAACCACGAAGCCGCGCCAGACTGCCGCACAGAATGATGGCGAAAAACGGGATGGTGATCGAAAGGACGTCGAGCATTACAAATCAACTCTGGCAGAACTGTGCTGGTTATATAGAGACCGACCCGAAAAACATAGTCGTAATTGTTGTGGATTTTATCCGGGCGCCGGTAGCGCAGATGTCTGTTCTGACTAGGATTGGGGCCTGCGATATCGAATCGCTGGCACAAGCCAAAACATCGATAGCCCGACCAAAGCAAAAATCAAGCTGATAATAAAACCGCTATTATAACCGCCGGTGGCATCATACAGAAATCCGGCGACAAAGGCGCCAAGTGCCGCGCCGCATCCTTGCCCGATATTGGTGGCACCAAAAATCGACGCCAGTCCCCGACCGGCGAAAATGTCAGCCATTTGTGCGGTGATAATGGGTCCTCGTGCCCCGGCTGACAAACCAAAGCACAGAACAAACACGCTGAGCGCGGCCCAATGTGGCGTCAGCTGTAACATGGCCAGTGCCAAAATGCCGATAATGGTCAGACCATAGGAGCCAGTTGCCACCAGATGCCGCGGATATCGATCTGCCAGCATGCCGGTAAGTGCGATTCCAACGACTGTCAGCATGCCGATACTGCCAAAGGCGAGCGCCGCATGAACCGCGCTGAAATTTTGTTCAACAAGATAGGCAACGGTTTGCAGTGACACCCCAAACACAGAAATGGCCGAAGCGCCGAAAATGACAAAAAATCCCCAAAATTCCGGCAGACGGATGGCTTCGGCAAGGCTCGGCCCCGGTGCTGTCGCGGTTGCCGGTGCTTCAGCGTGATGTTTTGGCGCAATGATGCCGGTGGCAATGCGCCGCCATGGCAGAAAAACCATCAATGCAAACAGCACAACAAATCCGATGCTTGCCAGCTGATAGGCCTGCTGCCAGCCAAATTTCTGAATCGCCAGCTGTGCCGCCGGTGCCAGCAACATGACCCCAAGACCCTGGCCGGAATACGCAACCGACAAAACCGTTCCCCGGCGTTTATGAAACCAGCGCGAAATCAGGCTTTGTGTTGGCACAATGCCAACCATCGCCGCGCCGATACCGCCGCAAACACCAATCACAAAATAAAAACTGACCAGTGAATTCAGACTGCCGGCAAAGCCATAGCAGGCAGCCAGCAAGGTCAGCCCGATGGTGTAGTTAAAGCGCGGGCCAAAGCGATCATAGAGCAAGCCTGATAACAGCGAGCCGAAGCCAAAAGCCACCATATAAATCGCAAAAATCGATGTGACATTGGCCCGATTCCAGCCAAAACTCTCACTCAGAGGCAGCAGAAAAATAGCATATGTCTCGCCCATACCACGGCTACTGGCGATCATTACCAGACAGAACGCAAAAACAAATAGAGCCGCCGGCGGGGTTGACTGAAGGGGTTTTGAAACCATCACACTTCATGCCCTGACCGGGGCGGTGGGTAAAGCGACATAACACTCATGATGATCACTATCAAACGGCGGGTTTCTAAGGTCAATAGGCCAAATCTGGGTTTTTAATTGGGTCTCGACTGGGGTTTGTGCCATGCCTGTCCGGGCACGATATCCAGATTTTACCGGGATGAGCTTTTTTTAAGAGACATATGGCGTCATCGCTTTACACTGTGAAATATGTTGGATAACGGGTTTTTTAAGGCTGGTTATTCGTCGGTTTGGGACAGCAAAAGAGATAAATTCATGCAGCAATCATCACCATCCCGGAGCTGGCAAAATGCGGCACCGCGACTAGGCTTTGTTGGTCTTGGTAATATGGGGGCGGCCTTGGCTATGCGGCTGGTCGGACAGCCCTTGTCGGTATTTGATGCTGATCCGGAAAAATCGGCTGTGTTTGCCGCAGATGATGTTGCCGTTGCCGCATCACTTCAGGAACTGGCCGCAGATAGTGATATTATTTTTACCTGTCTGCCAACATCGGCAGTCACCGAAAAACTGTTATTCGGGCCAGCTGGCCTGTCAGCGCATTTGACGGCTGATCATATTATTGTCGATATGACGTCGGGTGATCCGGCGCAAAGCCGTGATCAGGCGGCGCGACTGGCGGCGGCCGGCATCTGTTTTGCCGATGCGCCGGTCAGCGGCGGGCCGCGCGGTGCCAGAGACGGGGTGATTGCCATTATGGTTGGTGGCAGTGAGGCGCTCTATGAGCTGCTGCATCCGGTGCTATCGGTCATCAGCTGCAATATTTTTCATGCCGGTGAGGTGGGTGCCGGACATGCGCTTAAAGCCGGCAATAATCTGCTGAACCTGATTTGCCGGATGGCGACCTTTGAGGTGGTATCGCTGTTGGTGAATGACGGTGTCGCGCCGGACAAAGCGGTCGATATTCTGCAAAAAAGCTCGGGTCGCAATTACGCCACCGAAATAACGCTGCCTGACAATATCCTGTCGGGCAAAATGCATCAGGGGTTTGCAATGGCATTGATGCAAAAGGATGCCGGGCTGGCGCTGGCGATGGCGGCGAATCTGCAACAATCGATGCCACTTGGTGAGGCGGCGTTTGACCAGTTGCAGCACGCCATTGATGCGCATGGCGCGGAGGCTGATATGAGCCTTGTGGCGCTGTCTTATGAAGCCGCAACAGGCGCGCGTATTCGGCCGTGAGGGCTGTGGTCATTCAATCTGGTCGGAGCAGGCGTTGATGAATCGGACAATTATTATTGAGGCTTTTGGCGGGCCGGAAAAAATGCAGCTTGTGGATTGGCCGGTGGCAGCGCCGGCTGCTGGCGAAGCACGAATCCGGCATCATTGCAGCGGTTTAAATTTCACCGACATCTATCGGCGCACAGGCTTGTATCAGGCACCCTTGCCAAGCCCGCTTGGCACCGAAGGCGCCGGCATCGTCGAAGCGGTTGGCGATGGGGTGACACATATTGCCGCCGGTGATCGCGTTGCCTATGCCAGTAACAGCGCTGGCAGCTATAGTGATGTGCGGGTGATGCCGGCCGCACAGATTTGTAAATTGCCCGATCAGATTGATTTTGAAACAGCCGCGGCGGTGATGTTAAAAGGCCTGACGGTAAATTATCTGTTCAGCCGGACAATACCGATTAAGCCGGGCGCAACGGTGCTGTTCCATGCGGCGGCTGGCGGTGTCGGTCTGATTGCGTGTCAATGGGCCAAATCCGAGGGAATCCAGCTTATTGGCACTGCCGGCAGTGACGAAAAATGCGCCCTGGCGCTGGCGCATGGGGCCAGCCATATGATTAATTATACAACGCATAATTTTGTTGATGAAGTGCGGGCTGTGACCGCTGGTAAAGGCGTTGATGTGGTTATGGATTCTCTTGGCAAGGACAGTTTTACCGACTCGCTTGATTGCCTGCGTCCGCTTGGCATGATGATTTCATTTGGCAATGCGTCGGGCCCGGTGACCGGCGTGGATCTTGGCATGTTGGCGCGCAAAGGGTCGCTGCAGGTTACGCGGCCGTCATTGTTTACCCATATTCAGAACCAGCAGACCTGTCAGGAAATGGCCAATAGCTTGTTTGAAAAAGTCATTGCCGGGGAAGTCGTGCCGCGTATCGGTCAGAGGTTTGATCTGGCTGATGTGGCTGCGGCACATCGCGCATTGGAGTCACGTCAAACCACTGGCGCCACCATTTTAACGATTGCCTGATCGGGCATGAAACAAAGGATAATATGATGCAGTTAACGGTCTATCTTTCTGGTGAAATTCACACAAGCTGGCGCGAAGATGTTGAATCGGCATGCCGTCAAAAAGGCCTCGATATTACATTTTTGGCACCGGTCACCGACCATGCGGCATCAGATGATTGCGGGGTGCATATCATGGGCGGTGAGGCGGATAAATTCTGGCATGACCATAAAGGTGCCAAGCTGAACGCCATGCGCACCCGCACCGCGATTGCGCGCAGCGACATTGTTGTGGTGCGCTTTGGTGATCAATATAAACAATGGAACGCTGCGTTTGACGCCGGCTATGCCGCGGCGCTTGGCAAATCATTGATCATCATGCACGGAGCTGACCATCAGCACGCGTTGAAAGAGGTCGATGGGGCGGCGCTGGCGGTTGTCGAAACCGCTGATCAAATTGCCGCTATCCTGCATTATCTGCGTGACGGCGTGCTGTGATATCACTATTCATTTGCCGCTATGATTGACAGATGATTGACAGATGATCGGTAGACAGGAACAGTAACTTTTTCGTCTCTTACTTGATCTCAGGAATTGCGATGCCTGCACTGACCACACCGCCCATTTTTGACGGTCATAACGATATTTTGTCGGTGTTATATCAATCACCGGCCTATCCGGATATTTCTGCTTTTGGCGCATCCATGGCGGGTCATCTGGATCGGGGCAAGGCATTGAGCGGTGGTTTCGCCGGTGGCTTTTTTGCAATCTGGGTGCCTTCGCCAATCGATGCCCTTGCCAAACAGGCACAGATGAATCAGCCCGCCTATGATCTGCCGTTACCGCCGGCAATTGAGACGAGCCGCGCTGTCGGTGTGGCGCTGGCGCAAGCTGGTCTGTTGCACCGGCTTGAGGCGGCTGGCTGGCTGTCAATCTGCACATCTGTAAGTGCGCTTAACACAGCCATCGATGATGGCAAGCTGGCGGCAATTATGCATATGGAAGGCGCCGAGGCGATTGATCGCGATTTTGTCAATCTGGACATGTTTCGGCGCGCCGGGCTGCGTTCGCTGGGGCCGGTGTGGAGCCGGCCGAACCGGTTTGGATATGGGGTGCCGTTCCGCTTTCCAAGCAGTGGTGATATCGGCCCGGGGCTGACCGAAGATGGCAAACGGCTGGTGCGCTATTGTGATCAACATGGATTGCTGATTGATTTGTCGCATCTGAATGAAGCCGGGTTTTGGGATGTCGCCGCGCACAGCCAACGACCGCTTGTTGCCACCCATTCAAATGCCTATGAGATCAGTCCGCATGCGCGCAATCTTACCGATCGGCAATTGGCCGCTATTGCCGAAACCGATGGTATGGTCGGGCTGAATTTTGCCGTGGCATTTTTGAATGAAGATGGGCAGATGCGCGCCGACACCGGGTTTGACGTGATGCTGCGTCATCTTGATCATTTGATTGCACATCTTGGTGAAGACCGGGTGGGGCTGGGGTCAGATTTTGATGGCACCACGGTGCCTGATGCTATTCGCACGGCGGCTGGCCTGCCGGCTTTGCGTGCGGCCATGCGTGATCATGGCTATGATGCGGCGCTGATGGAAAAGCTGTGCTATCGCAACTGGTTCAGGGTGCTTGATAAAATCTGGATTGATTAGCCGCGCTGATTGAACCGTCTGCCAACAATGGCGGCGGCGATATTGATCTTCTGAATATCAATCGATCCGCCGGCAATACCCCACCCCCAGGCATCACGCATTTTTTGTTCCATCGGATAGGATTTGGAAAATCCATAGCCGCCCATAAGCTGCACCGCGGCACTGGTGACTTCGCGGGCAATTTCATTGGCATAGCATTTGGCAATCGAACTATCGGCGATCGTTGGCAATGATTGCTCGGCGTTGCTCACTGCGCGGTACAGTAACAGCCGTGCGGCATCCAGCTTCATTTTCATTTGCGCCAATTGTAATTGTACCGCCTGAAATTCGACGATGGGTTTGCCAAACTGTTCACGCTGTTGCACATAATCCAGAACATAATCAAACGCAGACTGGCCGCAGGCAAGGCTCATCGTCGTATTGCCACAGCGTTCAAGATCAAAGGCTTCCATCAATTGACGAAAGCCGCCAGCTGGCACAATCAGATTATCGGCAGGCAGCTCAACCCCATCAAAATACATGTCTGCACTGGGAATGCCGCGCCATCCCATATGTGACTCAGGCGCCCCAAAGCTAAAGCCGGGGGTGTCTTTTTCCACAAGAACGGCACCGATGCCGCTGGCACCGGGGGCATCCGACATGCGGCAATAGACAACATAGGCATCGGCATGACCAGCCCCTGAACACCAGCGCTTATTGCCATTCAGGATGATTTTGTCACCAGTGAGCCGGGCTGTTGTTTTCAGATCGGTCAACGCGGTGCCCGCCTGTGGTTCTGACATCGATACCGCCACCACCATGTCGCCATTGCAGACGGCTGGCAAAATACGCTGGCGCAGTTCCTCTGGCGCGAAATGGGCAATCGCCAGACTGGGGCCAAAGCTGGCTTCAAAAACCGGAAAGGCGGCAGCAATCGAAATTTTTGCCAGTTCTTCAAGCACCAGAACAGCCTCGAAATGTCCTAAACCGGCACCGCCATAGCGTGTCGGCAAGTTGATCCCCAAAAACCCCATTTCAGCAAATTGTTTACGTAATTCACGGCTTGGCGGGATATCTTTGTCTTCAATCAGTCTGGCTTCTGATGGCAGTATATCCGCGGCAAATTTTCTGGCTGTTGATTGCAGCATTTGCTGTTCGGTATTTAGAGAAAAATCCATATTATAATATCCTGATGCTAGGCTCGACGGCGGCATGTTTGATGATGGCCGGCACGTTTGATGATGGTAACAGTGCCAAGTTTATCCTAAGGTGTAAATCGGTAATCACTAAAGTAAGAGGCAACAATAATGGCGCAGCAAGATCACCCGCCAATGGCACTTGCCGGACTTAAAGTTCTCGATCTCAGCCGCATTTTAGCCGGCCCCTCGGCGACGCAATTATTTGCCGATCTTGGGGCTGATGTGGTGAAGGTTGAAAACCCGGATGGCGGTGATGATACCCGCCGCTGGGGCCCGCCTTTTACCAGGCGCGCTGATGGCGGCCGCGGGGATGCCGCCTATTTTTCCGCCTGTAACCGGAATAAACGATCCATCACCGTTGATTTTGCCAGCATGGCCGGGGCTGATCTGTTGCGTGATCTGGCGGCTAAAGCCGACATTATTGTTGAAAATTTCCGGCCTGGCGGCTTGCAAAAATATGGTCTTGATTATGCCAGTATTGCTGCCATTAACCCGCGCATTATCTATTGTTCAATCACCGGTTTTGGACAGACCGGCCCCTACGCCCACAGGCCGGGATATGATTTTTTAATTCAGGGCATGGGGGGATTAATGAGCATCACCGGCCAGCCCGATGGCAGCCCCGGTGCCGGGCCGATCAAGGTTGGTGTTGCCGTATGCGATTTATTCACCGGCTTATATGCCGCCAATGCGGCGTTGGCGGCGTTGGCCTATCGCGACCGCACTGGCGAGGGCCAGCATATTGACTGCGCCCTTCTTGATAGCCAGATCGCGATGCTGGCCAATCAGTCGGCAAACTGGCTGAATGCTGAATTTTGCCCGACACGCATGGGTAACAGCCATCCAAGCGTGGTTCCCTATACGGTGTATAAAGCTGCGGATGGTTTTGTCATTGTGGCCTGTGGCAATGATAAGCAGTTTATCCGGCTGACAGCCGCGCTTGGCGTGCCGCATCTGGCAGACCGGGCAGAATTTGCGACAAATGAAGCCCGCATCGAGAATCGTGATGCGCTTGATGCAGAACTGGGCAACGTGGTCGCCGCATGGGATCGCCAGACAGTGATCACGATGTTGGAAAAAGCTGGCGTGTCATGCGGCCCGATCAATGATATTTCGGAAGTGTTTGACGATGCGCATGTGCAGGCGCGGGGCATGCGTATTGACCAGCACAGATCAGACAACAGCGTGATTTCAACCACGGCATTTCCGGCTAAATTAAGCGCAACGCCAGCCCGTTATGACAGCGCGCCACCGTTGCTTGGTGAACATAATGATGATGTTTTGAAAGACTGGGCTGGCTTGTCCGACGCGGCGATTGCCGCATTGCGCGCGGCAGGTGCAATCTGATTATCCGCCAAACTTGTCCTGCATCGCCCCGAAAATTGATTTCAGCCTTGGTGATACCGAACAATCTGCCACCAGCACCATTTCCGGCGCGACCGTTTCGGGTATGCCGTCATAGATAAAATCGGGAAATGCCGGGCTGACTGATAATTTGACCTTGGCGGTCTCTGGTAACCGCATCACCGCAACACCATTGTAAAATTTACTTGTCCGGCGCAGCGCCGGGGCTTCGGCAATAAAGGCAGCATCGGTGACTGTACATTCATTTTGCAGGCGGATGGTGACATCAAGATATTTTGGTGCATCAAGATTTTCGCTAAAGCTCGGGATGAGCAGATAATAAAGCCCCAGCAGCAGCCCCATCGTGACCGCACCAGCAATAAGCGTGATAAAAATCTTCGTTGCCGCGCCCATTTTCCTACTTTAACACCCCATCCGTCAGACGCTATCCGGGCTTTTGTTCCACCCTGCTGTGATCTGAATGCGTGTGTCACAAAACAGAGTCCTGCGACGCATAAATTATCTGGCACAGCACCGGCAGTTATGCCACAGTTTATACAGCTAAAATAGGAGGGTCACAATGCGCAATGATGCGTTTTTCCAGCCGGTATCGGCGCTGGAGGTGCCACGTTTTGCGGGCATGCCCAGCTTTATGCGGCTGCCCCATCTGACCATGCAGTCAGCCGAGATAGACCGCGTTGATATGGGGCTTGTCGGGGTGCCGTGGGATGCCGGCACCACCAACAGGCCGGGGCCGCGGCATGGGCCACGCCAGCTGCGTGACCTCTCAACAATGATCCGCGCGATCAATCCGGTTACCGGCATTAATCCGTTTCAGCTGGTGAATTGTGCCGATCTTGGCGATGTCGGCCCAAACCCAATTGATCTACAGGACAGTCTGGATCGGATTACGGCATTTTATGCTGAACTGAAGCAACGCCGTATCACCCCGATGACGGCGGGTGGTGATCATCTGGTGTCATTACCGGTGTTGCGCGGTCTGGCGGCTGATCAACCGCTGGCAATGATCCATTTTGACTCGCATACAGATTTATTCGACAGCTATTTTGGCGGTTTCAAATATACTCACGGTACGCCGTTCCGCCGCGCCATTGAGGAAGGCTTGCTTGATCCAAAACATGTGGTGCAGATCGGGATTCGGGGTACCGCCGCTAGTTTTGATGATATCGAATGGGGCGAATCTCAGGGTGTCCGGATTATCCGTATCGAAGAATTATTTGACCGTGGAGTCGCGGCGGTGATGGAAGAGGCGCGCAGCATCGTTGGTGACCGTCCCACCTATTGTTCATTTGATATTGATTTTGTCGATCCGACCTATGCGCCGGGAACAGGCACGCCGGAAATTGGCGGGCCAAACGCGTTTCAGGCGCAACAGGTTATTCGGGAACTGCGCGGGGTTGATATTGTCGGGGCTGATCTTGTTGAAGTGTCGCCGCCATTTGACCCGTCGGGCGGCACGGCCTGGCTTGGTGTGTCATTGATCTTTGAATTGATGTGTGTGCTGGCCGAGTCGATTGACCGCCGCTGCTAGGCTTTATCCAGATCATGCCAGATATCGGTAACCCAGCGTTTGATCTGCAAAGCCTCATCCCAGCGATTCGATAATTCACAGCCGTTGGCATCGGTCATCGCATATTCCGGCGGGCCAAGCTCGCACAGAAAGATGCAATCGCCGTCGCTGTTGCGCTGGCGCCAGCTTACCAGCCCGTCACGCCACCATTGCCGGAATAGATCGACCCATTTTTGATGCTGCGGAAAATCCAGCTGCAACTGGATTTGCTGGCGGCTGGCAACGCGCCCCTGAAAGCTGTCAGAGCGCGCAATGATACGTTGAATCAGCCCGGCATCACGCGCATCAAGCGGCAGTTTAAATTCGCGATCAACCACAAAATGTGACAAATCTGCACATAGCCGCATTTCCGGCACCGCATCGAGCAAACATAAAGTGGCATAAAGATCATTGGTAATACAGTTACGGTGGGTTTCAAACTGGATGGGCATCTCCAGTTTGTCGGCCATATCTATCCATCTGCGGATCACCGGGATCATGCCATCAACAGACAGAGGCATCACCTGGCCAATCACATCAACAAAGGGGGCGCCAAAATCCTTTGCCATCAGCAACGTATCATGCAGCGAGTCAATGGTTTTTGGAAAAGCCACAATCAGCGGCGTTAGCCCATGCCGTTCCATATGCGGGCGCACCGCATGCGCCTGTGCCACATCACCCGCACCAAGATCAATTGCCATACCATCATAACCGCCGTCAGCAACCATTTCACAGATTTGTTCATACGGTAAAATGACCCCGGTATGGTCATGCGGCATCATCGCCCAAAGCGAGGTGTAGAGTTTCAGCTGTTGTGGTTTTTTGACCAAATTTAAGCTTCCAGCTCGACTGTTTTGCCATTGCCGGCCGGCACCACCCAGACCTCATTGGTTGGCCATTGGCTCTCATCTTTTTGCGCCAGCTTGCGGATGACTTCAATCTGGAACTCGATCCATCCCATCCGATGTACCGGCCCGACGACGTCTTCGATATGGTCATTCAGTTTGCGCAATTGCCAGAACGGTACCGATGGATAGCTATGATGTGCAGTGTGATAGGGCATTTGCCAGCACAGCCAGCGCATGATCATATTTGTGCGGGTTGATCGGGTGTTGTTCAGAATATCTGACTCATGTGACAGACCCAGATGCTCGATGGTGTTCTGCAATTGGTGGACTGGTTTGGTAAGCAGCATCGGCAACAGCCAAAAGCTGACCGCAGCCCAGCTCTGAAAATAAAGCGAAACCGCCATAATCAGGGCGTAGCCAGCAAGATGCAACCGTGATTCACGGATAATCTTCGCCTCATGGACAGCGCCGATATAGGGTTCGATGATGATGCCGCGGGCCCGCCGAATCATGCCGGTGACGCGGTTGCGCCAATAGCTCAGCCCGCTCATCCAGATCAGATAACTTGGCAATGTATAAGCGGCGCGGGTTAATTCACCGTCACGTTCCCAATCTTGTGTCCAGCGATGATGCGCAAAATGCATAACCTGATCATAATCACGCGGAAACAGCATGATAAAACCAATCACCCGACCAAAAAATTCATTCAGATATTTGGTTTTAAACACGGTCCAATGCGATAATTCATGCTGGCCTGCATACAGAAAATTAATCGCAACACCGAGCAGCGCCCCTGTGAGTACCACCCACCAGCTGCCAAGCGTCAGATAATGCGCATAGCCCAGACCAATAATTGCGCCAAAATGACTGCCAAGCTGAAGAAAGCCATAAAAATCAGACTTAGTGTTTAATGTTTTCAACTCTTTTGGCTGCAAAATCTTGCGTGTAGAAAATGTCTCTTCCAAGTATCGTTCCCCACTCATCATCAATTTTCTTTTGCGGCAAGCCGATAGATGGCTAGCTTTTGTCCATTTTTTCTATAGCCGCGTCGCCAATATTATCAAAACCACGGGCTGACAGCAAATTATCCAGCCAGTCCGGATCCATTTCGGGCACTGAGCTGAGAAGCAGATCGGTATAAGCATGGTGTGGCGGTGTAAACATATCATCTTTTGGCCCGGCTTCAACAACAGCGCCATCTTTCATGACCACCACCTCATCAGCAATCGCTCGTACCGTCGACAGATCATGGGTGATCAGCATGAAGGACAGGTGCATCTTATCCTGCAGATCGGTTAGTAGCCGCAAAATGCCCTCGGCAACAAGCTGATCCAGCGCAGATGTCACCTCATCACAAATGACAAATTTAGGCTCGGCTGCCAGCGCACGGGCAATACCGATACGTTGTTTTTGCCCACCAGATACTTCCGATGGATAACGGTCAATAAATTCACTGGGTTCCAGTTCAATCTGCGCCAGCAATTCTTCTACACGGCGGCGCTTAGCTTGGCCAGTCAAACCTAGGTAAAATTCAACCGGCCGTCCTATGATCTCACCAATTTTCTTTCGTGGATTCAGCGCTGTATCAGCCATTTGGTAAATCATCTGGATCTGCTGTAATTGGTCCCTCGACCGCCTCCGGTAATCAGCAGGTAGATCCACGCCATCAAACCTGATAATGCCCGACAGAGGCGGCAAAAGACCGGTGATGCAGCGCGCCACGGTTGATTTTCCCGAGCCAGACTCACCAACAACGGCGACTGTTCGACCAGAGTGAATATCAAAGCTGACATTGCGGACTACTGGATCATTTTTGCCATAGGCTGCAGTTACATTCTGAACGCTGATCACTGGTGTTGCTTTGGCTTTGGCAGGCGATTTTTGTTTGCGTTGAAAACTACGCACCGCCCACAGAGATTTTGTGTAGGACTCTTGCGGCGCTTTTAGCATTTGGCGGGTGGTATTTTCTTCAACCTCGTTACCTCGTAGCAAAACTTTTATCCGGTCAGCCATTTGCGCAACGACCGCAAGGTCATGAGTGATGTAAATTGCCGCTGTAGCAAATTGTTCAACAATGTCACGAATGGACGACAACACCTCTATTTGCGTTGTTACATCTAAAGCAGTTGTAGGCTCGTCAAAAATAATCAAATCCGGTCGACAAGACATAGCCATTGCTGTCATTGCGCGCTGCAGCTGGCCGCCTGATACCTGATGGGGATAACGAAACCCTATGAGGTCTGGCTGCGGCAGGCGCAAGCGGTTATAAAGCTGGATGGCGTCTGCTTCAGCATCTCGGCGTGAGGACTTTCCATGGAATATGGGTGCCTCGGTATACTGATTAATTATTCTATGCGAAGGATTAAAACTTGCAGCGGCCGACTGAGCAACATAGGCAATTCTACTGCCCATTATATCTCTCCGCTCGTTATCAGAGCAATTCACTAAATCGACACCGTCAAACTCTATCGAGCCTTCAACAATTTCACAACCGTCTCTAGTATACCCCATGGCGGCAAGACCGAGCGTTGACTTGCCGGCACCAGACTCTCCAATAAGACCCAAGACCTCACCTTTTTTCAACTTCAGACTGACTTCATTGACGATTCTCGAGCGAGATTCATCCACAATTCCATCAATACTGAGTTTCGAAATGTTAAGTAGCACATTGCTCATCTGTTAATCTTTCAAACCAGAAGTCATTTGCAGTACCCAGTCCACAACAAAATTTACTGCAACTGTTAACAGCGCAATTGCGCCGGCGGCCATAAGTGGCAATGATGCGGTTAGTGGGCTGAAGGCGGCAAAATTTATGAATTGAGAGAGGTCTCTCACCATAGTGCCCCAGTCAGCAAGTGGGGGTTGGATTCCAATGCCTAAAAAAGAGAGAGACGAAATTGTTAGAAAAACGAAACAGAAGCGCAGACCAAATTCGGCAAGCAAAGGCGCGACTGCGTTAGGCATGATCTCATGGAAAACCAGATAGGATAAATTCTCCCCCCGCAGTTTTGCGGCTTCAAAAAAGTCCATCACGACGATATTCATCCCAACCGCCCTTGATAAACGAAACACCCTGGTTGAGTCTAAAAATGCGATTATAAGGATCATATACATAGTAATCAGCCAGCGTTCAGATCCAACCCATGCTGTCACAAGTGTCATTAACAGAAGTGCAAAAATTAATTGTGGTATGGACATGATGATGTCTACTATTCTTGATATAATTTGGTCAAACCATCCGCCCAAGCTGGCTGATAAGAATCCAAAAAATATGCCAATCAAAAAAGCAAGGCATGTTGTTATAAAGGCTATGCCAACGGTGTTTTGAGCGCCATATATCAATCGACTAAGCAAGTCTCTGCCGATTTGGTCAGTTCCAAGTATATGAGCTGGGTCACCACCAAAATCTGGGTTGCCGCCGGGGATTAAATTTGCTTTTGGAAAAATTTCAGCTTGCCCATAGGGCGCTAAAAAATCTGCAAAAATGGCAACGGTTGCGTACAGAAATATTAACAAAATTCCAAGTGCTGCGGTGACAGGCATTTTTGCAAACGCCTGTTTAGTCTTTTTTGTGCCAATGTTTTTTCCTAACAAGCGAAACAAAAATCCACACAGGCCCAACCCAATTATACCTTGCACGGCCCATTTGTAAAAAGTTGCACCACCAATAAATAAAAATACTAAGTAATAAACAAGCGCAATGAAAACCCCCGCATAGACTATGAGGTTTATCAATGAGGTTTTCGAAAAATGTTGGAGAAGAGTTAAATTGTGAGCTGCTAAGCCAGCAAAGCGTCGCATTATTAACAAAACAAACAAAGTGACTAAAAATATTGCAAAAGAAAATGTCAAATTCATGCTCGCACCTACTTCGGAATTCTCAGCCGAGGGTTGCTTAGAATTGCCATCACATCTGCAAGCAAGTTCAGCAATATATAGGCCGCCGCGAAAACTAAACAGCAAGCTTGAACTACCGGAATATCTCTTATCTTGACACTATCAACAAACAATTGACCAATGCCAGGGTATACAAACACGACTTCTACAACTACCACCCCGGTGATTAGATAAGCAAGATTTAGCGCAATTACATTTATTATTGGTGCCAACGCGTTGGGAAGAGCGTGCACCACAATTATACGGAACGCGCTGAGGCCTTTCAAACGAGCCATCTCTATATATTCAGATGCGAGAAGATTGATAATGGCCGCCCTGGTCATTCTCATCATGTGGGCTGTAACAACTAAAGTTAGGGTCAACGCTGGTAAAAGAGTTCTTTCAAACCGTTCACCAAACCCCATGTCATCATGGATGTTTGACAGTGATGGCAACAATGGATTTAACACTGCGAATATCAAAATTAATGTGTAAGCCACGAAAAATTCTGGGCTGGAGATAGAAGTAAGCGAACTCACATTAACCACCCGGTCGAAAAAAGATGAGCGGTACAACGCCGCCATTATACCAAAAATAAGTGAAATTGGAATTGCAATGACGGCGGTTAGACCTGCAAGGAAAAGAGTGTTGAAAAACCGGGGTTCAAGCTGTTGTGCTACCGTATTAAAATTTGCAGTGGCGGTTGAACCCCAGGCCTCAGCAAACATTGATCGTGCGTAGCTAGTTCCAAAATTCCCCTGAACCGCGCCAAACAGCCAATCAAAATATCTTTCATATATTGGTCGGTCCAAGCCTATTTCAGCCCGAATTGCTGCGACAGCTTCTGGTGTGGCGCCTTGACCTAATATTTCCTGGGCGAAATCTCCGGGCAGGCTGTTCACTGAGATGAAAATTAGAACAGATACAAAAAAAAGCGTCACAAGACCGAGGCCGAGCCGTCTGATTATGATATCTGCAATTTTGAACATATTAGATCGCTAGCTTAATCAAAAATGGCATAATTATAATTTTGCGATAAAAAAATAGCGTAGGGTTTGAACCCTACGCTATGACTATTTTTATGCAAACCACCAACGTTTGGAGACCCGTGCGTTGTCAATCTTCCACAAGTTGCCAACATCAGGACCATGCGCCAATTTCGATGAGTGGCCGTCAACAAAGTTTGCAAACATCGGAATGACTGTTGCACCATCTTCTGAGCAAATCTTTTGCATCTCGCGGTAGATGTCTCCGCGTTTACCAGAGTCAAGTTCAACGCGTCCCTGCAGCAGGAGGTTCTGGAATCTGTCATCATCCCAACC
>ERZ802822.292-NODE-292-length-36018-cov-12.755850_pt1 | contig 36018 bp, 26 predicted proteins | sample MGYA00345649_ERZ802822 | MGnify/ENA primary metagenome ERZ802822 (study PRJEB30503, sample SAMEA104212359) | marine metagenome | biome: Westerlies Biome; feature: [SRF] surface water layer (ENVO:00010504) within the epipelagic zone...; material: water...
CGGCTCAACGGCGAGCGCATCGTTGGCATCAGCGTCATACGCCAGGCAGGCTCCAACACCGTGCGCATTGCCGACGGAGTCCGTGCTGCGGTGGCCGATATCAATACCCGGATCGAGGGCGTGGACCTCCGTATCAGTTCTGATGATTCCATTTTTATTCGAGGCTCGGTCAGAGAAGTTGTCACAACGCTACTCATTTCTATCCTGGTAGTCATTGGCACCATCCGGTTATTTACGGGCTCGATGCGCCTGACGCTGATCCCTGCTATCGCCATTCCCATCTCTCTGCTCGGTACGCTGGCGGCCAGCTGGATGCTGGGCTTCTCAATCAACATCCTGACTCTGCTGGCACTGGTACTCGCAGCCGGGCTGATTGTTGATGACGCCATCGTGGTGCTGGAAAGCGTGCAGCGCCAGCGGGCTGAGGGAACCGGGCCGAGCGCCGCCGCCGTAGTGGGCACGCGCAAAGTGTTTTTTGCAGTGATCGCCACTACCGCGGTCTTGATCGCCGTGTTTGTGCCCATCGCTTTCCTACCCGGCACCGCCGGCAGGCTTTTTCAGGAGTTCGGTCTAGTACTCGCGGTCGCCGTCGCGATCTCTTCCTTTGTCGCACTGAGTCTGGTGCCCGCGGTCATGGCCCGGCTCCCCGCCTCCGCGCCCCGACAGCGCCGAGTGAGCGATTGGGGCAATCGACTGGCGCAGTCATACCACGCATCGCTCAAGACGGTGCTCAACGCACCTCGCCGCACCGCGGCCATCTGTGTGCTGGCCGCGGCCAGCGCTGCAGGGCTTTACACCTTGCTCGATCAGGAACTGTTGCCGGCAGAAGACCGCGGCACCATTTACCTGTTCGCCAAAGGTCCCGACGGTGTGGGCCTGAACTACACCGAACGGCAGGCGGACCGCATGGAAAATATCCTCATACCGCTTTTGGAGCGGGGTGAAATCATCGCGCTTTTCACCGTGGTGGGGCGCTGGGACCCCAACAACGTATTCATGCTGGCCAAGCTCGCCGACTGGAGGGAGCGGGAGCGCAGCCAGCAGGAAATCGCCGCCGACCTGAAACCGCTATTTGCCGATCTACCGGGCGTCACAACACGCATCTTCAGCGCCAATTCGCTGAACCTGAGGGGTGCATCGAGCGGCGGCCTGAGTGTGGCGCTCCTTGGCACAGACTACGACGAGATCTACGCCGCAGCCCGGGAATACACCGAACAAATTCGGTCGAGACTGGACTCGGTGAGCCGCCCCCGTATCGGCTATGACCCCTCGCAACCGCAGCTCTCGGTGGAGATTGATCGTGAGCGGGCCTCCGACCTCAACATTCCCCTAGAAGACGTGGCGCAAACGCTGCGCGTGATGGTGGACGGTGCGCGCATTGTCGATTTGAACGCCGATGACCAGACCGTGCCGATTATTCTGGAAGCCGGTTCAGACAAGATTCGCGACCCCAGTGATTTGGTGAACCTGTATGTGCGCACCCAATCGGGTGCACTGGTGCCGCTGTCGAGTATTGTGCGTTTGGACGAGCGCGGGGTGGCCAGCCAGCTCGACCGGCGAGAACAGCGGCGCGCCATCGAGATCGATGTCGAGATTCAACCGGGCTTTGCGATGCAAACCGCGGTCGATGACCTGTTTGAGCTCGCTGACGAAGTGCTGCCCGAAAGCGTGACACTGATCACCCGGGGCGAAGCCGCAGCGCTCGCGGAAACCAACCGCGAGACGCTGATCACCTATGGCTTTGCTTTGCTCATCGTGTTTTTGGTGCTAGTCGCACAGTTCGAAGGCGTGACCTCGGCGTTAGTGATCATGGCCATTGTGCCTTTTGGATTGGCTGCCGCGATATGCGCCCTATTCCTGACTGGCACCTCACTCAACATTTACTCTCAGGTGGGATTGGTGATGCTCATCGGTCTCATAGCCAAAAACGGCATCCTCTTGGTGGAGTTTGCGGATCAACTCCGTGACCAAGGCTTTGCGGTGCGTGAGGCGATCGAAGAAGCGGCGCGCATCCGGCTGCGCCCGATTGTGATGACGCTGGTGTCGACTGTGCTGGGGGCCCTGCCCTTGATACTGGCCTCGGGACCGGGCTCAGAGGCGCGCTCTGCAGTGGGCTGGGTGGTGTTTGGCGGCATGGGTCTTGCGACGTTCTTCACCCTGTACCTCACCCCAGTGGCCTATCTCGGAATTGCCCGCTTTGCCAAAGCGCGGGCCGCTTCGGGCAAGCAGCTCCATCAGGAGCTAGCGCAGGAAGGACTGCAGGAATAACGACCACACACGGCGCCGGTCGTGAAATGGCTGCCGCACAATCTTGAATGAGAGGACGCCGCCCCATCAATTGGGGCCGAACCAAAGCTGCTTGGATAGGACTTTCGTTGCGGGTTATCGCGACAGCAGATCGAAGTCGTAATTCACGATAATCCGAAAATCGAACAGGTCATCTGCGCCCGGGTAGTCATCGTCCTGGTGGACCCATGCCGCGCGGAGCCGCACCCACACCTTCTCTGACCAACCCTCGTTGAGCCGCCAATCCACCGTCAAGTCAAATTCAGACGCATCAGCGGAGGCATTGGGGCCTGTGTCGGGCGTGTCACCCCAGACTGCGGTGGCAAAGAAACTCAAGTTCCCTGCACCTACCTGGCCGAGGTCTCGGGAGTAACCGAGGCTGAAGGCATCTTCTTCTGCCCGGTCGAAGTCGTTGATAATAATGGAGAGGTAATTGGCGGGGTTGCCATAGGGCTTTTGAATGTCACCGCCATCGTCGGTTCGGCTGGCTCCCACACGAAACTTGTTGTCACCCGCCACCAACTCTATTCGTGTCGAAATCAGGTGGGTCTTGAAGTCGCCAATGAGCTCAGCGCCAATGCTACTTTGCTGCGTGTAGGAGACATCAGCCCACAGGCTGAGATCGTCCGAGAACTCGAGGCGTTTTTCAGCTTTAGCAAACGTGGTGTGGAAGAGATCCGGGGTTCTCTGGTGAATCAGACCGTAAACCGATTGATCCGGCATGCGGTAACGAAAACCCCAAAAGGTCAAACCCTTATCGGTGTCCTCAGCTCCGGCAGCCTCCGACATGGGGGTAAATTCGTCACTGTCTTTATATTTAATGGAGTCAACATATCCCGCCATATAAGCCAAACCGTCACCGGGTTTGTTGCCGAGGGTTACCGCGTTGAACGTATTGGGGATCATGCGCAGATCGTGTTTACCCATATAGGGCAGGTCGATGGACTGGCGACCAATGTGCACCCCATGATCACCGCCCAGACGGACCGTCGCATAGGCTTCGCTGAAGACTGTAAAGGCCTCTGGGCCGGGCTTAAATAATTGGGTGCCGTCTTTATCAGACGGGCCGTAGAGTTTTTGCGAGGTCGAGACAGTGGCACCAAATCGAATGCGGTCTTGCCACCATCCAGATCGAAACTCCAGCCCGCCACCGATGGCCCATCCCGCCCGTGTATTGGCTACGTCGTAGTCACGATATAAATAGTAGGTTCGCGGCTTCAGCACCAGTTCGGCGCCATCGAGCAACCACTGTGATCGTTCCGATGCAGATTCCGTGCCGACTGGCTCCAGGATGGCGTGCTGATTTGGCTCGTCGTCCTCTTCCCTCAGCTCCGCAGAATCCGCTTGGGCCCAGGCGATGCCCGGCATCGCAAGGCAAATCAGCGCGCTGCCCAGTAAGCGAGGCCAAACTCGGTCCATCTCGCTTGAACCAGCAGCCGTAGCAGCGATGCTCAGTAAGTGAGCAGTCATTCGTGCGGGCGAGCCGTCAATGGGAGCAGACCGATCATAAACGCAACCAAGATGAGCGCCCCGTCTTACCGCTGACAAAGCCGCGGCGCCTCGTAAGGCAAGTCCATCAGCTCAAAATAATTCTGACCCAGCGCGATGTTGCGAAATGCCTCATCGTCGAGTACGCGCAGCGCGCGGCTTGTTATCTCAAGCTCGTGTGCGTAGTTCTCCCAGGTTTTAGAGACCGCTGCGACAAAATCAGACCCGGGGAGAATACGAGTAGAGTACTCATTGAAGAACGGTATAAATATTTCGCCCCAACGATGATAGGCGTTGTAGATCACGTCCCAGGAAATATCGAGGTAAAGATTGGGATATTGATCCAGCCGTTCGCTCATTAAGCGCGCATGCTCACGCGCATCCATGGTGGTTAGCTCCTTGGACAGTCCCATGTGCGCCCAAACGATTTTGTTATCGGGATAAGTCTCGAGCGCATGATCCATTAGGTGCAGGAATTTTGTCGGCTCAGCGTCATTGCCAAGATCGGAGTGGATCGTGACCGGCACCCCTCGCTCACGGAAAATCTCCATGAAGTCGGCCCAGCCAGAAATGCTCTCGATCGACGCAGGCTCCGCGTTATTGCCCAATAGTGCCTGCTTCATCATATTGAGTTCGCCAGACCAGGTGAACATCCCCGGGAACTCCGCGTCATACAGCGCGATGGTCTCTGCCGCTCGCTCCGCGTGAGCGAGATCAATGAAGGTCATAGAGAGCGTGATATGGATCTTATCAGGGTCGTACGCCGCTTTCTCCAGCCCATTCACGAAGTCATTCTTGATGCTCGGAATGGCCGAGACACCGGGGCAGTCCAAGTAATAGGCGCAGTTAGCGTCCAGCTCCAGCACCTGTCCAATACCGAAGTAATTCACGAACCTAACACCAAGCCGGTCGAAGGTGTCCCAAAGCAGCTGTGCGTCCATGGCTGGGCCGCCAAAGGGCTTGGGGTGAAAGTGCGAGTCCACGACGGCCGTGTAAGGTTGCGTGGCGCGGTCAAAGCAATACTCAGGCGTCTCACCCGGCTTGAAATTGGCCAGCGTGTGGTCTGGTGGAGGCAGCTTACGCCAGTCGAGCTCACTCGCTGGCACAACGCCCTGCGGCGGGGCTGGAGAAACATTGGGAGCGGCCGCCTCAGGCGTACCCGCACAGCCCCCCAGCACTGTCAAAAGTGCCACGAGTAAAGTTAGTTTGCGGGCGCCCACGAATTTCTGCTCAAAAGCAATCACTTCTCATCCTCCTTTGGGCAGGGCGCCATCAGTTTGCAGAGTATAACGCCAGCATTTCTCAAAGGCTGACTGTACCGCTACCTCCAAGGCCATGCCTTAGCATTAAGCGACAACAGCTTTGTCACTAAGAGATGGCTGGGGTCTCCTCGGTGCGAAAGCTGACAGCATTCCCTTATCCGCTTGACCCAACAAGGCAATTCCCCGATGGTCGAGACTTACCCTTGATAACAACCCACAAAGGCGCAGCGTTATGGAGCTTTTAGACGGCACACTCAAGCTCGACACCTTTCTCACCGTGACACTGGGCATTGTGGTGCTCTTCATCGGCAAGCAGCTTAATCAGGTGGTCCCGGCATTTCGTGAGTTCAGCATCCCAGAGCCTGTGACCGGCGGGTTGCTGGTGTGCATTCTGTTCACACTCATTTACGCGGTCACCGGAGTCGGCGTCGAGTTCAACCTCGGGGCGCGTGACGTGCTTCTGGTGTACTTCTTCACCACCATCGGCATCAATGCCAGCTTCAGCGACCTGCTGAGCGGCGGCAAGCCGCTCGTCATTCTATTAGCCGCCACCGTCGTGTTTATGGTGCTGCAGAATTTCACGGGCATTGGTGTCGCCTCTGCATTGGGCCTCGAGCCCGCAGTCGGCCTCTTGGGGGGCACTGTGTCACTAATTGGCGGTCACGGTACCTCTATTGCCTGGGCACCAGTCTTCGCTGAGAAATACGGCATCAGTGGCGCGGCCGAAATCGGCATTGCCTGCGCGACCTTTGGGCTGGTGCTGGCGAGCCTCATGGGCGGCCCCATCGCCAAGTTCCTGATCAGCCGACACAACCTCAAGTCCGAAGTCGAAGAAACACTGGACATTGGTGTTAAGCAGGAAGACCGGGGCATGGATATTCATTACATGGACGTGCTCGACGCCATCCTGTCGATTCACATTTGCGTGATCATCGGCGTGCTGTTGGACGAGGCGCTTGAAGCTGCCGGCGTTCAACTCCCCCTGTTCGTCAGCTGCCTCTTCGCCGGAATTGTGATGAGCAATCTGCGCCCGAAAGCGCTACCCCGCATCACCGGCACCTCATGGCCTTCGCGGACCCCCGCAATCGCTCTGATCGCTGATGTCTCACTCGGTACGTTCCTTGCCATGTCGCTGATGAGCATGAAGCTGTGGGAACTCGCCAGCCTCGCCGGCCCTCTGGTGCTGATCCTTGGCGCCCAGGTGTTGGTGGCGGGTACTTTTATTGTGTTCGTCGTATTTCGGCTGATGGGCAAGAATTATGAAGCAGCTGTGGTCTCTGCAGGTTTCGGTGGCTTCTCGATGGGCGCCACACCCACGGCAATGGCCAACATGTCTGCCGTCACCAAGCGATATGGGGCCTGCCACGAGGCATTTATTATCGTACCGTTGGTCGGCGCCTTTTTTATCGACATTGCCAATGTGATCATCATCCAGCAGCTGCTCTCCTGGATCGGCTAAGTCGTCGCGAGCGCTATCAGAAACATCGCAGAGATCACTTAGGCAATGCAGCGCAGCAAGTGGCAACGCGCTCTGATCATCGTCTCGCTCATTTTTGCGGGCGAGGCGATTTTTACCCTCCCCTATCACGTCACTCGCTTTTTTCGTCCGACCTTTCTTGAAGTATTCGACCTTACAGCGACCGAGCTCGGTGTGGCACAAAGCGCTTACGGCTTCATTGCCATGGCCGCCTACTTTTTTGGTGGGCCACTAGCCGACCGATTCGAGCCCCGCAAACTGTTGGCAGGTTCTCTCTGGGCCACTGCACTAGGCGGCCTCTATTTGGCTACTTTCCCCGACGTCACCGGCGTCATGCTGGTATGGGGCTTTTTCGGGTTGACCAACATCCTGCTGTTCTGGGCGGCGCTCATTAAAGTGACCCGCGCCTGGGGCGGCGATAATCAGCAGGGCCTCGCGTACGGACTACTGGATGGCGGCAGAGGTTTGTTAGCCGCTGTATTGGCATCACTGGGTGTTTTTGCTTTTTCGGTAGCGTTCCCACTGGGCTACGACGCCGCGACGCTAGAGCAAAAAGGGGCTGTGCTGCAGCAGGTAATTTATGGCTATACGGTGGTCACGGCCGCTGTCGGTGTGCTGGTGTGGTTTACGCTACGCGGCCTCGATGGCGAAACCGACGACACGCAAAGTGCTTCCACCGCTGACTTTTTCCGTCAAATCAAGGCAGTGATCAAGCTCCGTGTGGTGTGGTTGCAGACAACGGTGCTGGTGTGTGCCTACACCAGCTACAAGGCGTTTGATCAGTACGCGCTGTTTGCTGTGCGTGGCCACGGTATCGACGAAATCGACGCCGCACAAATCGTCGCGACCGGGGCCTGGACTCGTCCTATCGCGGCGCTGGCACTCGGCCTTCTGGGAGACCGGTTCGGTATCTCGCGCATGGCGCTGGTGTGTTTTGTACTGCTTATCATGAGCCATTCGCTGTTTGCCTTTACCGGCACGGCGCTCGGCACCTTGTCGATGATTTTGCTGAATACGCTGGTCACTGGCATCGCGATCTTTGGGTTGCGGGGGCTGTATTTTGGCTTACTGGAGGAAGGGAAAATCCCGCTTGCTGTGACCGGCACCGCAGTGGGCCTGGTATCCGTGATCGGGTATACGCCTGATGTGTACATTGCCGCCGTCGCCGGCTACTTGATTGATCAGAGCCCGGGACTGGCGGGCTTCCAGCATCTGTTTATGCTTTTGCTTGGGTTTTCGGTTGTTGGCGCGATGGCAGCCATCGCTTTTGAGCGTCAGGCACGCGCGCCGTCAGCGACAGCAGGCGTCAGCTCGCGATAAAAAAATAGACGGTCATACCAGCGGCCACCACAATGATGGATCGGCGCACCAAACGCTGGCTCACCACTCTCACCGCACTCGCGGCCGCATACCCACCGATCAACGTGCCGATGAGCACGATCGCGCCCTCTCTCCAGGCGATGAGGTCACCAACGCCGAACATCACGATGGCCAAAATGGATACGAGCGCCGAGACCAGCAGCTTCAGCCCGTTCATCAAATGGATATCCTGATACCCAGCCAGCGTGAAGTAGCCCAGCAGGATGATGCCCAAGCCAGCGTTGAAAAAACCGCCGTAGGTGCAAACCAGCAGCAGCAACAGCAACAGCAACACACCGCCCAGCGTCGAAAGCGACTGCTTGCCCTCAAAGCGGCGCCGCAAAGCTGCCTGCAAAGGGTCGCCCCAGATCAACAACACTGTGGCCAAAAGTAATAACCAGGGAATCGCGCGACTGAAGGTGTTTTCCGGAGTCTGGAGCAATAGCCACGCGCCCAGGCCACCGCCGATAAGTGCCGAGACCGCGATTCTGGGTAACTGTCGTCGATGCGCCCACAGTTCGCGACGGAATCCCGCAGCGCCACTCAGATAACCGGCACTCGAGGCAAAGGTATTGGTGGCATTGGCAGCGATGGGAGACACACCCGCCGCCATCAGCGCGGGAAACGTAATGAAGCTGCCGCCGCCCGCGATGGAGTTGACCATGCCGCCTATCAGACCCGCGAGAAACAGACCCAGCTCTTCGACCACGGTGTCTCCTGACTCATACCAATACAGACAGCGCACTCTGCGCCGTCTGGTGTCGCGACGCAACGGGTCGTCATGGAGTCTTCAGATCTCCTTCTGGCCCCTGGACTTTCGGACCTTCGGACTTTCGGACTTTCGGACCTTCGGACCTTCGGACCTTCGGACCTTCGGACCTTCGGACATCCAGACTGATTGCTGTAATAATCGGGGAAAATACATCTGGGGCACAGGATGGGGCGTGGTTTTTTCGTTTGGGCAAGCAGTGTCTTGCTCAGTTGCACACTGTTGTGGCCATCAGCCGTCAGGGCATCGGCAGTTTATGAGATACAACTACCCCAGGTTTTTCTTGAAGGTATCAGCTACGATCTGACGGTGTCCTCGCCCGCTGCAGAGCACACTGCCACCTCTCAGCCTACTCCCTTATTACGGGTCAATGATTTTCCGTATACCCCGAGTCGCTCTGACGGCGAATGGATCTTCAATGACGTTGTTGTCACGGGCACTGGTGCCGCTGTGGTGAGCCTCGAGATCTCTGGAGAGGTGGTGCAGCAAACCGAGGTGTCTGGGATCCCGGCTTGGGTCTCGATATTGCCGCCATTGGTGGCGATCGGCATGGCCCTCCTCATCCGCAGCGTATTGCCCGCTCTGATGCTGGGTTTATGGCTGGGTGCCTGGGCGCTGGAGGGCTTAACGGCCAAGGGCCTTTTTACGGGGCTGTTTACGAGCTTTGAGGTCTATGTGGCCAATGCGGTGGCCGACTACGATCACGCCACCATTATGCTTTTCACGTTCATGATCGCCGGGATGGTCGGCGTGATTTCACGCAATGGCGGTATGCGCGGCATCGTCGAGTGGATTATCACCGGCGCCAACAGCGCCAAGCGTGGGCAACTGGCGGTGTGGTCACTCGGGCTGCTGATTTTCTTCGATGATTACTCCAATACCCTCGTGGTGGGTAACACCAGCCGCTCCATCACCGACCGGCTGCGCATCTCACGCGAGAAACTCGCCTACCTCGTGGACTCAACGGCGGCGCCGCTCGCCACCGTCGCGCTGGTCACGACCTGGATCGGCTATCAGGTAAGCCTGATTGGCGATGCCATCGCGCCGCTTGATGACCTCACCATGAGTCCTTACAGCATTTTCCTGAACTCCATCCTCTATAGTTTCTACCCGTTTATGGCGATCCTGCTGGTGGTGCTGGTCATCACCACAGGCCGAGAGTTCGGGCCCATGCTGGCTGCAGAGCGACGGGCGCGCTCTACGGGCGTCACGGCGCCGCCAGTCAAATCACGAGTGGGTCAGGATGATGAGGCAGCGCTAGCCATGAAAGAAGGCGTCCCGCCGAGGGCTTTTAATGCGCTGATTCCGGTGGCGGTAATGATTGTGGGGATTCTGGTGGGCCTCTACGTCACCGGAGAAGGCGATACGATCGGCGAGATTGTGGGCTCGGCCAATTCCTATCGGGCGCTGATGTGGGCATCGCTGGCCGGCGCCCTGGTCGCGATTGTCATGACCGCTGCGCAAAGGCTACTGACGCTCGACGAAATCGTCGACGCGTGGGTGTCAGGAGCGCGGTTTACGTTTATTGCCATGATTATTCTGGTACTCGCGTGGTCGATGTCAGAGATCAGCCGCGAGTTGCATACAGCGGACTTCTTGATTGCCAGCCTCGGTGACACCCTGCCCGCGGCGGCGCTGCCCGCCGTCATTTTTGTGCTGGCCGCCTTTACGGCTTTTTCAACCGGCAGCAGTTGGGGCGCCATGGGCATTTTGCTGCCGCTGGTGTTACCGCTGTGCTGGGCAATTATGGGCATGGAGGGCCTTACCGCGGATAAAGATTACTTCATTCTCTATTCCTCTGTATCGGGTGTTCTGGCCGGTGCGGTCTGGGGCGACCACTGCTCACCGATCTCGGATACCACCGTGATGTCCTCCCTCTCGGCAGGCTGCGACCATATTGAGCACGTGCGAACCCAGTTGCCCTATGCGCTGCTTGCGGGCGCTGCCGCCCTAGGATTTGGCACCTTGCCCACCAGCTTTGGCCTGCCCTGGTGGGTCGGCATGCTGGGGGCTGCCGCGGTCACCGTGGTCGGCCTCAGACTACTGGGGCAACCGGTGGAGGACTACCGACCGGATTAAGCGACCACTGTGCTTTGGTCTTGCAGTAATGGCCTTGGCTCGGTTTTTTTCTCCGCCCCGCGTTCGTATACTGCGCACGCAATGCGCAATGCGTGATGTGACACGGGGCAAGCCGCTGTTTATCCAGTGGCCACGCCGCAACGCTAAAACTCAGCCAATAATGTGGAACCCCAAATTCACATGACGACCTGGACCTTTAAATCAGCCAAAGGGCAGCGGTGGCACACCGGTGCCATCACCTACTCACTTGCTGCGTATGTCATAGGCTGGTGGCTGTTGTTTTCAGGCGGCTGGGCGGGCTTCATCCCCGGCGTTTTATTGCTGGGGCACGGCATGATCATTGCGGCCTACATGATCCACGAGTGCGCCCACAACACCGTATTCACGGTCAACCGGCACAACAACCAGCTAGCCGGTTGGCTCGGGTGGATCTGCGGGTCCTGTTACGGCACGGTCGAAGACATTCGCACCAAGCACTTTCGGCACCATGTCGAGAATGACGATGTGGTGTGGTTTGATTACGAAGGCTTTTTCAAAAAGCACCCGCTCGTTTATCGCATCACAATTTTCCTCGAGTGGTGCTTCATACCTGCTCACTGCATCTTGATGCACACGATTATGGTGTTCAGCGCCTTCATTATTCCCCAGCGCCGCAACCAGCTGCCGCGCAACGTCGGCGTGATTCTGGTTCGCTTCACCCTGCTCGCTGCACTGGCTTGGACTGCGCCCGTCGCGTTCGTTGGCTATCTGATTGCCTACATGCTGATGATCATTGTGCTGCGGTTCGTTGACGGCCTCGAGCACGATTATCCCTATCGCACCAATCTCTATACCGACGAGGTCTCCGAGCATAAAGGCGATTTAGCCTGGGAACAGGAGCACACGTTTAGTCCCATTCTTTCCTGGCGCTACGAATGGGTGAACTGGCTAATCCTGAACTTTGGGTATCACAACGCCCATCATGCCAAACCCACCACACCATGGTTCGAGTTGCCCACACTGCACCGCGAACTGTTCGGGGAAGACCCCGATACGGTGATTCGCTTGTGGCCACAGCTGGTGATGTACGTGCGCTACCGCCGATACCGCATCTTTCACGACGCGCCGGGTATTGAGCCCGCGTCGGGCAAGGACTTTTTGCGTGCGGCCCAATCTGCGCAGCTCACCGGCGGTAACGCTGCGTCGTTTCTGACGTCCTTCTAACGCCGCATCGATGACACACACCCTCAATATTTACCAGTCGCTCTGGGCGATGGAGCGGCGCATTCCCGGGCAAGCCGAAGAACCTGTCGAAGTACACATGGAGCGCATTGCCGAAGCCGGCTACGCCGGCGCCTGTGTCGACCCAAATGTGTCCGAGATCGCGGATTGTTTGGCACTAAAACCCATTTTCGAACGCTTGGGCCTCAAGTGCATGGTGAACGCCTTTCCCCACGATGTGGATGCGCTGCAACCGCTCCTCGATATGGCCGCAGAAATGAACGCCAACCAGGTCAATGTGATTGGTGGTGTCATGCCATTGACCGCAGCAGAGGCCGTGCCGGTGGTTGAGACGTGGCTGGCGATGGCAAACGCGTATGACTTTCCACTGCTGCTCGAGACGCACCGGAACGGCACCCTGAACGACCTGTTCTTTACGTTGGAAGTGCTGGAGTTGGTCCCTGAGCTTCGGCTGTGTGCCGACCTTTCCCACTTCGTGGTGGACCGTGAGTTACAAATCCCGCTGAATGAGACCGACCAGGGCTATTTCTCGACCATCCTTGAGCGCTCGGATTCGTTTCAGGGTCGGATCTCGAATAATCAGCAAATCCAAATTGCGATTGATTTTCCCCAGCACCGTGATTGGGTCGCCCAGTATCGGCAGTGGTGGCAACAGGGCATGTCAGGCTGGCATGCTCGGCAACCGCACGATGCCACACTCAATTTTTTGGTGGAGCTTGGGCCACCTGCCTATGCGATTACAGGTGCTGACCAACGCGAGCTGTCAGACCGATGGCAAGAGGGCCTGCAAATCAGAGAGTGGGTGGAAGGGATCTGGTCAGATCTCGAAGGCGCTTGATCCAGCCCGATCTCGTCAGGCGGTAAGGACACCCTCAATCAGGGTGAGTGCCTCAGCCACCTCCCCTCTGGTGTTGTAGTGGCCCAGCCCCAAACGCAGCACGCCCTCCTGCGGGTCGAGATCGAGCGCCTTGGCGACTTCAAAGGCGTAGTTGTCGCCCCAATGACAGTAGAGACCCGCATCTGATAGCTGTCGTGCGATCGCACTGGCGGGGTGTCGGTCATGGGTAAAGGAGAAGGTCGCCACACGATGCGTCAGGGTGCTCGCGCCCTGCATGGTCAGCCCCGGCATCGCCACCAAGCCCGACAACAATTGCTCTGACAATGCGTCTTCATGGCAGCCCATTGCCGCATAGGCACCCTCGAATAACGAGCGGCGATCGCCACTGCAGCCGGCCTCAGCTGCCAGCCACTGAAAATACTCCAGCGTACCCATCAGTCCTGCGATCAATTCAAACGCCGGCGTGCCGAGGCTGAATCGGAAAGGCAGGTCGTTGCTGGCACAACGGAGTTTATAAGCGCGAAGGGACTCCAATCGCTCCCGTTTGCCATACACCACCCCTAAATGCGGCCCATAAAACTTGTAGGGTGAGCAAGCGAGAAAATCGCAGCCCAGGTCTTTCACATTGATGAGTCGGTGCGAGGCGTATTGCACGGCGTCCACATAAACGATGGCGCCGGCGGCCTGAGCCATCGCGGTCAAGGCCTTCACATCGTTAACCCCACCGGTCAGGTTACTGGCGTAATTGAGCGCCAGTAACCGCGTGCGCTCACTGAGCAGAGGCTCGAGCAACGCGGGTTCGGCACGCCATGAATTGCGATCAAATTCGAGCCACTTAACTACCAGATCATTGTCTTCAGCCATTTGCAGCCAGGGCGAGACGTTCCCCTCGTGCTCCATCCGGGAGATGATGATTTCATCACCTGGCTCAAACTGGTGCGCGAGACTGCGCGAGAGCTGGTAGGTGAGCGTTGTCATGTTGGCGCCAATCAGCACCTCACCAGGGTCAGTCGTGCCCAGAAAATCGGCCATGGCTTTTACGGTATCGTCATAGAGTGCGTCGACCTCGACAGAGGTCGGATTAAACACGCCAGTGTTGCTGTTGTAGCGGTGAAAAAAGTCGACGATGCGATCAATGCTCTGTTTGGGGACCTGGGTGCCCGCCGCGTTATCAAAATAGATGCGGCGCTGGCCCTTGTCTGTTGTCGCCAACGAGGGAAATTGTTGTCGAACGGCGTCGATTGGAAATGTCATGGTGTGTTAAGTCCCCTAACGTCAGGCCCGAAAGCAACAGCGCATCGGTCCTTGCTACAGCGATCGCTATAGCTGCTCAAAAAAATCCAGGATCAGGGGCCAGCTAGAGCTGAGGTTATACCTGTGGCCCATGTCGCCGCGGCAATCTAGCACGGGCGGCCACTGTGAGTCGCTCTGACAGTAGGACCAGCCGCGACACTCCATACTGGAGCTGCCAACATCGATGGACTCCGCCGGTACCGTGGTGTCACAGCCGTGCGACTCCGCCCAGACTCTAGTGATCGCCGAGGCGCTGGAATAATAATAAACGTCGCCATCTGAGGTGGTGGTGAAACTTTCCTGCTCCCAGTCACCCGGGGGAACTGTCCTGTCCCGCGAGCCCGTAATTGAAATGACGGGCATACCGCCCTCGGAGATCGGTGGATCCAGATAGCCCCGATGGGGCAACCCCAAAATGGGAGCTACCGCCGTGAAGACTTCTGCGCTCTGCGCATCCCGGCCCAGATCCCAGACAAACATACCGCCGTTCGAGCCGCCCACGGCGTAAACGCGTTCAGAGTCAATGCAGACATTGGCGGACACCTCTTGAACCAGCGCCGCTGAAAATGCCACATCATCGACAGAGCATTGCGTCCAGGAACAACCGTTCTCAGCGATTCCTTCGCAGGACGGATAAGTGTAGTTCGCGGTCATGTCGTCATCACAAATCGCGTCAGTGTCATTACTGACTGCTGCATTGAGGCCATCCCCGTCGAGACCCGTTGTTGACCCCTGAAAAGACCAGGACGAAAACCGATTGCCCGGTTCTTCTCGACCCAGTCCCAGCGGCGCCACTAACACATAGCCTCGTTGGTCCGACTCTGATTGCACTGTTGCATTGTCCAGAAACTCACTTTCATCACCGCCCCAACCGTGGAACAACGCGATGAGCGGATAAGCCTGATCGGTGCTGTAGCCGGCCGGTAGTCGAACCCGGAATTGGCGCGCGATGCCCTCCTGCTCGAGGGTGTAATCTCCCGAGCTCCAGCTGGTAGACGGGCAAACTGCTCCCGTATCGGATCCGCCCACCTCAGCAATGTCAGTGATTTCGAAGCCTTGGGTTGCGGTATCAAAATCCATCACCACATCCCACTGCCGACCCTCAACGGTGAGGCCTTTCAGCGTGAAAGAGGCGTGATCAAATGACACCTCTGATACCGTCGATGTATCGACTTCCGAGGCGTCTCGGATGTAAGAGGACATGAACCGGTCGACCTTCACGGTCGCGTTTTGTGTCGCAACGCCGCCATCGTTAGAGATTGCCCGAGCTGTAAAGACATACTCCCCTGGAGCAAGCCCCTTATAGTTGTATGCCATGGAAAAACCTGAGGTATCCGCATCAGGAAAATCGGGGTAGACCTTCGCCACATCACCTCGAGCGCCGCCCATGGGCACGTCAAACGCATAGTTACCATCGACATCGATCTCTATGGCAGCAATACCTGACTCTGCGACGGCCCAGCCGCGCAAATTGGTAATGCCCGTGTAGACGCCTTCAGCATTCGGCTCTTCTAAATTAACGATCACCGTCTCTGAGAAGACGACGGTGGAAAAGAGCGTGAGCAACCCTGCACATGCGCTTGTGTGGATGAATTTTGGCATCTGGAACCCGTAAACGTAGATAGTCAGCAGAGTACTGGCGGCGAATCACATCGTAAAGCGACCTGTCAGCATCGTAAGACAATGCAACATGGTGCAAACTGATGTGGGGTGGCTCTCCCATGACGCGCCCTAGCAAGGCATTTGTAAGAGGACCGACAGTGGCAGCGGAAGTCATCGATGTTCACGCCCACGTGGTGTTCGAGGCGTTAAACAACACCGCGGGTAACTATGGGCCTGAAGCCGGTGTTGACCAGACGGGCGCACCGTTTTTCCGCATCGGTAGCTACACGATGAAACCGATTTCCTATCAGGGCACAGTCTTTACAGATCTGGATCTGCGGATTGCGCATCTCGATCGACTCGGCATCAATATTCAGGTGCTCTCCCCCAATCCCCTCACTTTCTTTCATGGCATTGAGACCGACATCGCCACTGACTTTTGCCTCCGACACAACCAACTGATGGCGGACACCGTCGCTGTAGCCCCCGATAGACTGGTCGGTCTGGCCGCTCTGCCCATGCAAGAACTCTCTGCTGCGTGCGAGGAACTGGAGCGCGCGGTCGGCACATTAGGGCTCAGGGGCGCCATGATCGGGACGGACATCCCACAAGGTTTTGCCTGCCGGTCGTTAGACCCGTTCTATCAAAAACTCACTGACCTTGATGTCCCACTGTTTATTCATGCGAGCTCCACCGACGGCGCAGGCGGATTGAAAGATGACCGGCTCAACCTGCACAACTTCTCGCTCAGTCTGGGTTACGCGCAGGAAGAAACGCTGGCGGTCGCGCAGCTACTCCTGGGTGGCGTGCTTGACCGACACCCGGCACTCGACATCTGCATCTCGCATGGTGGCGGCACAGCAGCATTCCTTGCGGAAAAAATTGATCAACTTGCCCAGGTAGATCCCACGGCTTCAGAAGGCGTTAAACAAAATGGATTTGGACATGAACTGCAAAAGTTGTGGTTTGATACACATGTGAAAGGCGAGGTGGCGGCAAAGGCACTTCGGCACTACGCCCACGCTGATAAGTTGGTGTTGGGCACCAACTTGGGAGGGTTCGACACACCCGAGGCACTGAGCGCAGACGCCGAGCGCCTCTCCCAGAACGCTAAACGCTTACTGAGGTTGCCGTGATAGTACTTAATAATATTGCTCTGTTTAACGGCCACGCTGATCACTTCTGTGGCGATGCCTGCGTGGTGTTTGCCGACGGTCACATCGTGTACGCGGGCCCCCGGGACGGCAGCCCAACGCTCGACGGTGACGCACAAGTCATCGATGGCCGCGGTCACTTCGTCATGCCCGGCATGGTGGAGTCCCACGCCCACCTCTCCTACACCGACAATGGTCCGCTGGAGCTCGACAAATCTCCTGTTGAGGAGGTCATGATTAAAACGATCCGCAATGCGAGGGTTATGTTGGGCTCCGGGTTTACCTCGGCGATCAGCTTTGGCTCGGTCCACAGAGTCGACGCATTCCTCAAGCGCGGTATCGAGTGTGGTGACGTCTTGGGGCCACGACTATTGGCCGGCGGGCGCGACATTGGCTCAACAGGCAGTAATGCAGACCTGCATCCCGACTACGCGCAATTGAAAATCGACGGGCTGGGCATGATTACCGACGGCCCGTGGGAAGTCCGTAAAGCCGTCCGCACACTGTCAAAAAACGGTGTCGATGTGGTCAAAGTGATGATCGACGGAGAATTAATCTCCTCGGGCGGAGGGATCAAACCCGGTGTGCTGGGCTTCACGGATGAGGAGCTGGAGGTGCTCGTTGCCGAGGCGCATCACCGGGGCATGCGGGTCGCCTGCCACGCGCGATCTGCGGCGGCGGTAAAGCAAGCGGTAAAAGCTGGCGTCAACTTCATTGGCCATGCGAACTATCTGGATGACGAGGCCTTGGCACTACTCGAGGCGAATCGAGATCGCGTATTCGTGGGTCCCGCGGTCGCCTGGGAGATTACTTTTCTTGAGCATTATCAGAGCTTTGGGTTTGAGACGGGCAGCCCAGAGCACGAGGGCTACGCCGCTGAGCTAGAAGCCACACAGACCTCAGTTAAGCGTATGCGAGAAGCGGGTATCAGAGTGCTGGTGGGCGGAGACTACGGGCTGAACATCACGCCACATGGCACCTATGCCAAAGAACTCCAGTACTTCACTGACTACTTCGGTTTTTCTCCCGGAGAGGCGCTACAAGCCGCCACCAAACACGGCGGCGAGGCCTTCATGCCTGACAGCAGTCTCGGCACGCTGGAGGCAGGAAAAATCGCAGACATGGTGATCGTTAAAGGGAATCCCCTTGAGCAGATCAGTGTGCTGCAAGATGCCGATAACATCACAGCGGTGATCAAAGACGGCAAGATCTACGCGGGTTTACTCGACAGCCGGTCACCTCACCACAAGCGTCCTGAAGAATTGAACCACGTCTTGGGAGCATCACCATGCAACTAGCTGACAAAGTGGCAGTGATCACGGGCGCTGCGCGTGGCTTGGGCAGAGCTTACGCAGAGGCACTGGCCGCAGAAGGTGCGGCCATCGTGGCCGCCGACCTCAACGATTGCGGTGAGACGGTCGCAGCTGTGGAATCAGCGGGCGGACGAGCACTCTCCACCATCGTCGACGTATCGGACGCTGCTAGTTGCAAAGCCATGACGTCACTCGCCATGGACGCCTTTGGCCGGGTCGATGTGCTGATCAATAACGCCGCGCTCTATGCAGGGCTCAAAGGCGCGCGCTTCGAGCATCTTGATGAAGCACAATGGGATCGGGTGATGCAGGTCAATATCAAAGGCACCTGGCTTACCAGCCGTGCCGTCGTTGATCATATGCGCGCCAGCGGCGGCGGCTCGATCATTAATATCGCATCGCTTGCTGCGGTATTCGGCCTGCCCTACGGCTTAGATTATGTCGCTTCCAAAGCAGCCGTCATTGGTATGACCCGCGGCATGGCGCGCGAACTGGGGCGAGACCACATCCGCGTAAACGCTGTGGCCCCCTCTGCGGTCATGACCGAGGGCACCGAAGAGTTCTTTGGCGAAAAGTTCGAGAAAGCGAAGGCCGTAATTGCCTCTAACCAACTGATTCCGCGTAATCTCGAAACCGAGGACCTCAGTGGCACCATTGTGTATCTGGCGTCAGACGCAAGCCGGTTTGTCACGGGTCAAACCCACATGGTCGATGGGGGTTCCTGGTTCCTCTAGAACGCCTCGATCGGCACAAACTGCGACCGGCATGCTAGCCGATAGATTAGCAGGGCCTGCTGGTATGCTCCTGCCGCACTAGAACGCTGGGTAAATCATTTGTGGTCCTCTGAATCTGGCTCGTTGAGCCCGAAATCCAGCCGCATTTGATCGGTATGTGGTTTGGGTCGCCTCACCCGCACCTTTTTCGGGCTGGCCGGCAACCATGAATACTCAACCCCGGGCTCCAGTTGCTGCTTCTGCATTGTTTGCCGCAATTCGGCAGGCGAAAACGGCGTCAGTGCGCTCCACTCCACCGCGCTTGTTTCACCTGCGGTTTTTCTGCCGGCCTCGTGTTGTTTTTGGGCACGAAACAGCCGTGAACGGCAGGTTGCCCCACAGGTTTTTTGATCCGGACGCCCCTGAAAGACCCTCCCACAGGCCAGGCAGGTGATTCTCACCTTACTGGCCGGCGCCCGACGGCTATTGTGATGTGCCACGCGGCAGGCGACGCTGCAGAACTTGCGAAGCGCTTGTTTGCGACAACCATGGCGCGTGCAGATCTGAGACATATTCTATGGGGACTCTGTTGAATAAAATTCAATAAAACGTTTGTTATTAATATATATCAACGCGTTATAGATAAATCACACGTTTTATTAATTTTTTTTTAGGTATCACAATATAAATATCATATGAGGTTATCACCACAAGCACGGCGCCCGTGAAACATGCAGAACAATGATGCAACCGCCAAGCACACCGTTCAGCCATCAGTCGTGCATTGGGGCACCCGATTCCCGGGGTTGAGGATTGGTATTGTTTACGTTGAGCCGCGATACACAGAGACATAGAGTGCGCGCGTGAAAGGAAGCCATTAGCACCAGACAAGAGGTCAAGGTGGATCTGAAATCAAATATTTTGTGGGCTCTCGCCTCTGTCGCGTTGCTGGCCTCAGCACTCCTCGTTGATCAAGGGCCAGTGAAGCCGCTCGTAGCTGAATACGCTGAGTCAGCTGAAGAATCAGCGGGCTGATCAGCCTCGGACCCATTTCCGGGCGCTTTCTGTTGCTTCCCCCTCCAATTACCCCCGCAAATATCGGGTCGGACCGAGCGAACTAGACGGCCATTGCAAGTCGGGGGTCGACACGACAGCATCACGAGTTAATCTACTATTTGATCCACTAGGAGCCGCGCAGTGGCCCACGTCAAATTCTTCTACGACCTCTCGTCACCCTGGACGTATCTCGCCTTCAACAACATTCAGCCCATACTCGCTGAAACCGGCGCGGACATCACCTGGCGACCTTTTCTGGTCGGCGGTGTCTTCAACGCAGTGAACCCGAGCGTCTACCAAGCGCGGGCAGAGCCCATGGACCCCAAGATTGTTCATAATTATCGCTGGTTACACGAGTGGGCGCGGGTTGCGGGCATGCCGCTCGTGTTCCCAACAGCGCATCACCCGGTGAAGTCAGTGTTGGCGATGCGTGCATGCTGCGTGCTGGAGCAGCACCAGCCCACGCTGCAACGGTTCTCCAAAACGGCTTTCGATGCCTACTTTGCCCGGGGTGAAAACATTGACGACCCCGATGTCATCCGGGCGATCGCAGAAGAATGTGATCTCGATGGTGCGTCATTGATCAGCGGCACCACGGAGCAATCCATAAAAGATCAGTTGCGGTCCAATACAGAGGAAGCGATCGCTCGCGGAGCTTATGGTTCTCCGACGATGTATGTGGGTGATTCGCAGTACTTTGGCAACGATCAATTGCCGCTCGTACGGGCTGCGCTGTTGTCAGAAGGGAGCTGACTTGCAGCGAAAGCCCTGCGTCAAGCCAGCGCATGCTCGGCGCGAAAAACCAACCAAGTAGCGCAATTGAGACTGCGCATCTCAGCCGTCAGCGATACCCCTCCGGGTGACCAGATAAGTCGCAAAGCTGCCCAGCCAATGACTACCCGCATAATGCTCAGGACTGACGCCTTCAAGACCGGCGATCCGATGCGCGTTAGCGGCCGCCGCGATTACGGCAATTCGTGAATCGTCGTTTGGTAAGGCGCTTGCGATACCTTCCAACATCCATGCGCGACTCAGGTTCAGCCCATCTAAGTGCACAAGGTGCGGATCCGAGCGATCACTGACGATCGCGGCTGGCAACCAATCGCCCGCTTCAGGAATCGCCAAAAAACCCGTCAACCAGCTTGAAAATGTGCTCGGCGACAGCACGCGGCGCATTAGGTCAGCCTCAGCGAGGCAGGGCGACAAGAAGTCAGCGCCAGAGGGTTCATAATGGAGTGGGCATGCCCTGTCCCCACCATAAAGCGTTTGTGTGCGCTCTGTGATCAGCGCCTCCGCCGCCTCGTCGCCTGTCGCCCGCGCCCAATCAAGGGCTAATCCCAGCGCAAAAGCAGTTTGCGAATGGGTGCCGCTGCGCACCGGATAAGTCAGGTCGGGCAACCAGGACACCAATCGGTCGGCCATCGCCGCCTCCAATGGTGCAATGTTCGTGCGCCACTGTGTAGCTTCATCGTCATCCCATTCTTCGAGCTCAGTCACCAGTTGCAATAGCCAGGCAATGCCATAGGGTCGCTCGAATGATCGCCGCCCCTTTGCCGACACATAGGCCGTCTCTGCTAACAGGTTCTCTCGCGTCAGGCTCTGCGCGAGCGCCTCTCGCGCAGGCTGCGCATATTCGCTCTGCGGGTAATGCCTTGCCAATCTCGCTAATAGCCAATGTCCATGCACCGAACTGTGCCAATCGAGGCAGCCATAAAAAGCCGGGGTTAATTCCCGCGGGGGCGCCACATCGGCATCGTTTTGCATGCTGTGTGAAATATGATTGGGGTATTCCTGATGCACGCAGGCCAGTGCAAGGGTTGCAAAGCGGTCAGAAGCGACACTATCGGCAGACGATGACCCCGCAAAGGTAATCGCTGAAAAAACGATAACGAGCATTATAAGATCGAGGCGCATCATAAACGCTCCTTTGGTTTTAGTACCCGACACCAAAAGAATCGTGCACAGCCTGATACAACCCTCACAACACGCTGAGAGGGCAACCCCGCGTAAAACGCTACCAAACTTGATGTGGCTGTCAACGGGGTAAGTACCTCTCTCTCAACGCTTTGCTCATAATCTGACTGGTTTGCGTTCAGGTTAAGAGCACCGTTTTGGTTGGTCAGTGAGTCTGCATGGTACTGCACCGCGTAATGTGCCCATGCCGACAAATAACTCAATACGTCGAGGCGGCCTGGCCCGCGGTTTACGCTTATCGCTAGCGGGTGCGCGTGCGGGCGGCGCTTTTGCCATCGATGGCGCGCTAAAAAAAATACGCGGCGACACGCGCGACGAAGACACCCTGCTCGATCGCGAGGCCCGCCGATTCGCCAGGCAGTTGGGCGAGCTAAAAGGCTCATACGTCAAGATTGGGCAACTCCTCGCGCTCTTGGGCGAGCACTTCTTGCCTGCGGCACTCACCAAAGCGCTGCATGAATTAGAGGCCCAGACCCAGCCCGTGGCCTGGGCGGAGATGCAATCTGTCTTTCGTTCGGGCCTAGGCGCTCACTATTCCGAGCTAGAAATTGAACCTGAGGCACTGGCAGCCGCTTCTCTCGCACAAGTCCACCGGGCACGGATCGCCTCGACCGGCGAGCAAGTCGTCGTGAAGGGGCAGTATCCCGATCTCGTCGCGCTGCTTGATGATGACTTTAACGCCGTTGTAAAAATGTTGCGGCTGGCAAGGTGGATACCCGGAAGCCGGGACTTCGACAGCTGGCTCAGCATACTCCACAAGCAGCTGTTAGCCGAAGTCGATTACACGAGAGAACAACGAATGGCGCAAACGATGGCTGATGCGCTGGCTAAGCATCCGCAGTTGCACCGCGCTCCAGTGAGCATCCGGGTGCCGCAGTTCTGGCCAGAGCTCTGCACTGTCGATGTCTTGACTATGGAATATGTTGACGGGCATCGCGCTGCCTCAACGGCAGTCGCGACCTTACCTCAGCCAACGCGTAATGAGCTGGGCAAGGTCATACTGCAGCTCTTCTTTGCCGAGGTTTTTGATCTGGGCTTAGTGCAAACCGACCCCAACTTTGGCAACTACCTGATCAACGAAGCGGGCACCGAGCTCACCCTGCTCGATTTTGGCTCTGTGTTTGAGCTTGATCACACCGTCCAGACAGCGCTCTGCAACACCATCTTAGCGGGCCTGAACAACGACGATGCGCGTCTCGAAAAAGCGCTGGTGCAACTGGGCTGCCTACCATCCGATGCAGGGGACAGCGCAAAGGAGACGTTCAAAGCCTTTATCGGCAATCTACTCGAGCCGCTCCGTCCACCCGCGACGTTGCCACCGGAGTTTCTTAACGCCGAAGGCCACTATTGTTGGGGACGCTCCGGGCTCATCAACCGAACCGGGCAGCAGGTGGCACGATCACTCGCAAACCGAGAGTTCGCCATTCCCTCCGGCGACTTCGCCATGGTGGCGCGGAAATTGACCGGGGTGTTTACTTTTATCGCTGTGCTAGACGCCGAGTTCAATGGCCACGACATTGTTGCGCCCTACTTCGCTGGGGCCGCAGCGTGATGAGGATCGGTGAGCGATGAGAGAAGACACGCACAAGACGCAAAATACTGCGGCCAGCGGGAAGCAACTCGCAGTGCCAAAAGGTCGCACTCAGCGCTTTGGCAAGTTCGCGCGCCTCGCCGGCGGCGTGGCAGGCAATATGCTCGCGCACGGCGCTGCGCAGTTGGCGACTGGCAAGCGTCCGCGGGTGAAGGACCTTCTGCTGACACCCAAAAATGCAATGAGGCTCACCAAACAGCTGGCAGAGATGCGTGGCGCCGCGATGAAACTGGGACAGATCCTCTCGATGGATACGGGTGATTTGCTGCCCCAGGAACTGGCGGACATTCTTGCGACTTTGCGCAATGCAGGCTACGCCATGCCCGATGCCCAGTTGCAGGAGGTATTAAGAGATGGGTTGGGGCCCCACTTTGGAAAAAAGCTGAGGGGGTTTGAGTCGCGGCCATTCGCAGCGGCCTCAATTGGGCAGGTGCATCGATTATCGACGCGCGACGGGCGTGCTGCTGTGCTCAAAGTCCAGTACCCGGGTGTCCGGGAAAGTATCGATTCCGACGTTGATAATCTCGCCTCATTGCTCCGCGTATCCGGGCTGCTACCAAAGCACATGGATATGTCCCCGCTACTGGCTGAAGCGAAGTCACAACTGCACGAAGAGGCCGATTATGAACAGGAGGCTCGATACCTCAACGCATTTGTGCGTGCACTGGGTGACGACGAACGATTTCTGCTGCCGCGAGTCATCCCATCCCTGAGCTCCTCGCGGATTCTGGGTATGACCTTTGTGCCCGGGCAACCGATAGAGGATGTCGCCCACGCAGAGGCTTCGGAGCGTAATCGCGTCGCAGCGCTCTTATTCGAGCTGTTCATGATTGAGCTCTTTGAATTGCGTCTCGTCCAGACCGACCCCAACTTCGCTAACTATCAATACAACGCCGAAACGGGACAGGTAGTGCTGCTCGACTTCGGCGCGTCGCGGCGTTTTAAAGCGGCACTTGTGCGAGGCTATCGTGATCTGTTGGCGGGAGCCATCGCCGGCGACAGGCCGTCAATGGTCAAAGCAGCCGAGTCGATCGGCTATCACTTGGGGCCGGATAACTCGGCCTACCGTCAAACGTTGCTAGAGCTGGCGGACATCGCATTGGTGCCGCTGATCGTCAACAAACCCTATGACTTCGGTCGCTCGCCCATCCCCCGGCAGCTTATGCAGCGGATCGAGCCGCTGAGAAACAACAGTACCTTCTGGCAGGTGCCACCGATCGACGTCGCTTACATACACCGCAAAATCGGGGGTCTTTTTATGCTCGCAACACGATTAGATGCCACCATCAATGTGCACGAGCTGCTCCTACCTTGGTTAGACCAGTACGATACTGCTCTCTGACTTTCCGCCGAAGATAGGCATCACTTCTAATGGCACAGTCGGCACTTTGCACCTAAACGGCTTCAAGGCAAAACCCGGAGCGTGACTCCGGGCGAGGAGCGAATCAGTTGCTTGAGGGGAGAATCGAATGCTAGGAATGTCGGGGTCATAATGATCGGACGGGGCCAACCTGATTGGCAACGCTGTGTAATGATAGATCAGCTTACACCGAATCGTTTTGCGGCTTGGAACGCCTCGAGTTGCTATCCTATTCGAAGAGGGACAACCATGCCCCCAACAGCAACGAGCTCGGTCTGGCGTTCCAAACACATGGAATCGGTTTGAAGTGTGGTGGAGCTAGACGGGATCGAACCGTCGACCTCAACACTGCCAGTGTTCGGTAATAAATACAAAAGTGTTTTAAATTCAGGGTTCCTAAATTCTAGGTCCACGCACTAGGTCCACGTTTACAGCAGCTCGAAAAGCGTGCAGGTGTGCGCTGCGATTTGGATCCCATCTCCGGCGGTTAAGGGACTCTCAATTTCTCAAAAAGGGACTCTTAATTTCTCAAAAAGGCCCCCACCGGTCATCAATCCGATGTGGCCCTGAAAGATCGGGGTAGGACGTGCACAAGCCCATCATCGAAGCCCTGAAATAGAACCGTCACGGCAACTTCACTGCAGCTTCACGTTAGTGGCATCACCCGTTCACATTGAATCGATATCTTGCCGGTGCTGAGAAATCATAGGGTCTCAGCGGCTGCTGATACAGACTGTGCGGGTTCTCTCAGTGGCTTCTTTGCCCCGCCGTTTGGCGGGGCTTTTTTTCCTGCGATTTGAGTGCCTCCTGATGGAGCCAGTTGGCACGGTGGGTTCCCCTACCAGCAAGTTAAGAGACTCCTAATTTCTTAAAAAGCCCCCCGGCCTTGGTAAGATTCGGTCAGGTGTGAGATACCAGGGGAATCGAAATGATGGCCCACCCGCTTACAAAGTTCGCGTGGGTATGTGTCGGCGGGACAATCGCACTCGCCACGATCTGGAGCCTCAAAAACGCTGAACCCGAGGTTCAACTGGCCTGCAAGCTCGCAAACAACCCAGAGATACCCTCACTCTACGAATGCACAGACACCCAAACAGGCGAGGTCATTTTGCTAACTTGCAGGCGCGTCGCCGGACTAAGGTATTCAAATGGTTTGCTGGAACAAATGACCCTGAGAGCCATACCACCCAACTGCTCAGAACAGACCGAGGAGGGAAAATGAAAAAAGTGATCAGATACGGAATCCTATTTTTTCTTGGTTTCGGCGTTGTGGCGCTGACCAAGCAACTGGAGATCACCCACGACGCTGAAGGTGACCTGAAATGGATCCCGGTCGGCATTGTTATGGTGATCGTAACGTTCGGCTGTGGCTGGCTAGGCCGGAAGCTGGAGAGGTGGATTCCGGACTGAGAAAACAAAAGCCTCGCTTTATCTGTCAGAAAGGCGCAGGCTAGGTCTAGGACCACAGAGGACAGAAAAATGAAAACAATCTTTGCGATATTAATGATGTGCTTCACGGGCTTTGCGTTTGCAGATGGTCACCTTGCAGGCGAAGAGGGTCACCACGCTGAGACAGAAGCTGGCTCGGGCGATCACTCTGCGCACGGGGCCGATACAGAGGAAGGTGATGAGGATGAAGGGGAAGGCGACGAGGGTGAAGAGCAGCCCGAGTAATTCCTGCCGGGCTTGGATATAGGCATATATTATGATGCCTAAAGGCCCCCAATTCTCTCAGGGGGCTCCACCGAGACCTGGAGACCGCCCAGCCCCGAGTACCCGGTAGCCCGGCCCCGCTTCCACGTATGCGCACAAGGGCGATGCTCATGCCCTGCCTTGCCTGCCCAATCACATATAACCAAATGGTTGGACGCTGCGCCTGTTGTTGCGAGCCACTCTAATTTGGTTGGCGCAATCCTGAACACGATCGTGCACGTTCGCGACAACTTACAAGCCAGAAATCGGCCTGAAAGCTTTGGTATTTCTCGGAATTAGTGGTGGAGCTAGACGGGATCGAACCGTCGACCTCAACACTGCCAGTGTTGCGCTCTCCCAGCTGAGCTATAGCCCCACATCAAGTCCCGACGAACGTCGAGGGGCGCAACAGTACGGATACCGCCGAATCGTGTCAAGCGAGCCCTCCGATTTGCCAGACCCACCCTCGAGCCACCGGGATCATGAGCCACCAAGGCCTCTTCCACAGCGATAGCCGATCACTGCAGTCGCTCTAGGCAGTGGCCGTTAACAACCGCTCATCACAGTCGTCATCCGCAATCGCCATTCATAGCACTTGTCACAGTCGCCATGAGGCGTCGCTAAAGCCTGCTTCACTACCCCGCTATCGGTAGTAAAATAGCGCGCTCTAACTGAGAGGTGTTCAACATGTTTGCCACATCGGTCCTCGCGTTTTCCAGAGCCGTCCTGATCATACCCGGCGCCCTGTTTATGGTTTACGGCGCCATGTGCTGGTACAACCCTGAATTGCCTGCCGAGAACGCAGGTCTGTGGGTGGCGCATCATAATGGGCTGGCAGAACTCGCGGCGATGTATGGTGGACTGCAATGGTGTCTGGGATCCATCATCTTACTGTCGGGTATCCTCAAAGGTTACCTGCGCCCCGGACTATGGCTGTTAATGATGGTCCTTGGCGGACTCGCCGCAGCGCGCGGCAGCGTGGCCTTCGGGAACTTTGATCTGACTATTCAGACTGCACAAGGCGCGGCCGACGTGGCGATGAGTTCGGATTTCACCAGTTACACCTGGTATGCGCTGTTGTTTGAGGCAACCTTTGCTTTACTCGCGGGATTGTGTCTGCTTAACAGAGAAAATCAGAACTAGGCGTCCGACGGTTAAAGGTTCAGATCGGCGTAAGCCTTCTCGAGCCGCTTGGCGGCTTTTTTGGAGACCCCACCACAAGCTTCAATGGCGGACCTCAAGCGGGCACGGGTCATATCCGGCCCAAGAATCGCCATCGAGTCAGGAATTGAGTAGGCCACTTTCTCACCTGACAGCGCCACAAACAGGGGCGCGAACAGGACCTTTGGCTTGAGGTCCATCGCTTCGGCCAAATCTTTCAGTGCGGCGAATAGCGCATCCCGGCTCCAGTCCTGCTGGGCCTCGAGGCGCCACAGCACAAACTGCATCTGCATCACTGTGCTCTCACGCGCCTCGCCCTCCTCGCCAAAGGCATCGGCATCCAAAGCCACGTCGCCCGACACGAGATAGGCCGCCTGGGGAATCAAATCAGAGAGCACCTCGATACGGCCCTGCGCGAGGGGCAGGATCTTATCCAACATCTCTCGATTCAGCGCCCAGTCGCGCAGCCGTCTAGCCAAATCGTCAGCGCTGAGTGATTCGCGGATCCACAAACCGTTCAGCCACTTGAGCTTCTCGACATCGAACACAGGGCCACCGAGTGACACCCGGCTGATATCAAATGCAGCCTGCATCTCATCCAGCGTGAACTTTTCTTCCTCGTTGGGCATTGACCAGCCCATGCGGCCCAAATAGTTTACGACGGCCTCAGGCAGGTAACCCATGCGCTGGTAGTACAGGATGCTGGTAGGGTTCTTTCGTTTACTCAGCTTGGATTTATCGGGATTGCGCAGCAGCGGCAAATGACACAGCACCGGCATGTCCCAACCGAAGTACTCGTATAGGAGCTGATGCTTGGGCGCCGAGTTGATCCACTCTTCACCGCGAATCACATGGGTGATCTCCATCAGATGGTCATCGACCACGTTGGCGAGGTGGTAGGTGGGCAGACCGTCTGACTTCAGCAGGATCTGCGCATCCACCATGCCCCAATCGAGCTCGATCATGCCGCGCAGCATGTCCTCGATGGAACAGACGCCCTCTTCCTCGGGCACCATCATGCGAATCACATAGGCGTCGCCGGCCGTTTTGCGCGCCGCCTGCTCATCTTCAGACAAGAGCAGATCCGAGGGCTTTAAGGCAGTCGACTTGCCCGCCTCGCGGCGTGCTTCTCTGAGATCATTTAGCTCTTCGGGCGTGCGGTAACACACAAAGGCGTGGCCTTTTTCTACCAGCTCCCAGGCATAGCCACTGTAAATATCGGCCCGCTCACTCTGCCGGTAGGGGCCTTTCGGGCCTGCTACATCGGGGCCTTCGTCCCAATCGAGGCCCAGCCAGCGTAATGACTCAAAAATCTTGGCCTCAGCCTCGGGCGTGCTCCGCGCCTGATCCGTGTCTTCAATGCGCAGCACAAACTGCCCACCATGGGCGTGGGCAAAACACCGGTTGAACAGCGCCATGTAGGCGGTCCCCACATGGGGATCACCGGTTGGCGAGGGTGCGACGCGAGTTCTGACTGTCATGGGCGTATTCGGGCCGTTACGGCTAAGTGCTGTGAGTCGCCGAAGTGCGACTCCCCCAGCCGGAGTTTAGCAAAGGCCTGCCCTCTCATTGGCATGGATGGCGCGCAATATTCGCACTCTCATCCGCCCCCAAACTCCGGTAGCATAGAGCCGTTCTGTGGGCAGGAAGTCAGTTTTGAAACACCCCCAATCAGGCGCGGCCAGGACGCTACGCCACGCGATGGTGTCGCGGCAACCCAACACCTCTCATTTATTTTCCTCCGGCTTCTCAGCTATATGCTGCGCCTTGCTGCTACTCACTGCCTGCGGCGGCGGTGAGAGCAATGTGGTGACCGGCAACCGCGACGGTGTGCTGCACTACGGCAACGGCACCGAGCCCCAAGGCCTTGACCCCCACGTGGTCACCGGCGTCCCCGAGAACCACATTATCCGCGCGCTGTTCGAGGGCCTCGCGGTCAAAAACCCCGTCACGCTGGAGCCCGAGCCGGGTGTCGCCGAGCGCTGGGAGTTTAGCGACGAAGGTCGCGTCATCACTTTCTACCTGAATCCCGAAGCCAAGTGGTCCAACGGTGAGCAGGTCACAGCCAGTGATTATGTGTGGAGTTGGAACCGCGCACTGCACCCGATGACGGGTAACGAGTACTCGTACATGCTCTTTCCGGTGGTGAACGCCGAGGCGTATCTGAAGGGGGAGGTCACCGACTTTAACGAGGTGGGCGTGAAGGCCCTCGACGATACGACCCTCGAGGTCACGCTAAACGCGCCGACGCCCTATTTTGTGCAGCTGATGGACCACTACAGCACGTTCGCGGTGCACCCTGAGACACTCATGCAGTTTGGTGAGATGACGGATCGCTACACGCCCTGGACTAGGGTCGGCAATATCGTCAGCAACGGGGCGTTTACGCTGACCGAATGGTCGCTTAACCGCCGTATCATCGTGAAAAAAAGCGAGCACTACTGGGACCGTGACAAAGTGTCGCTGAACGCCGTGGTCTTCTACCCCATGGAAAATGTGGTGAGTGAAGAGCGCATGTTCCGCGTTGAGCAGTTGCACTACACGCAGGTCGTACCGCTCGACAAGATCCCGCTTTACCGCGATATGCCCGACACGCCCTACGTGCAGGCTCCCTACCTCGGGACGTATTACTACCTGATCAACACCAAACGACCGCCTGTCGATGATGCTCGCGTGCGCAAGGCGTTGGCCATGTCGGTTGACCGTGAAAAACTCGTTCGCACGGTGCTTCAGGAAACCGCCGTAGCCGCTTACTCGATCACGCCCCCCGACACGCTGGGATATTTCCCTCCAAAGCTGTTTGACTACGACCCCGAGCAAGCCCGTGCGCTACTAGCCGAGGCCGGCTACCCCAATGGTGAAGGTTGGCCCGGGCTCGAGATTCTCTACAACACCAATGAGGGCCACCGGAAAATTGCAGTGGCTATCCAGCAAATGTGGAAGTCAGAGCTGGGCATCGATATCACGATCACCAATCAGGAGTGGAAGGTCTACCTCGATTCCGTGACACAGATCGATTTTCAGATCGCACGCCGCGGATGGATTGGCGACTACGTCGATGCGAATAATTTCCTCGACTTGTTCATCACCGACGGCGGCAATAACAACACCTACTACAGCGACCCTGTGTATGACGACCTGATCCTATACAAGGCGCCCAAAGCAGAAACAAGGGAGGAGCGCTACGCGCTATTCACCGAAGCAGAGACCATGCTCATGGAAGAGATGCCGATCATCCCCATCTACACCTACACCAGCAAGCACCTGATTCACCCCAGCGTTGAGGGGCTCCATTCCAACCTGATGGACTCCCTGAATCTCAAATATGTGAAGCTGGTGCCGGGGCGTACCCTGCCGGAGGCGCTCCGCTGATGCTGCGCTTTATGTTCATCCGGATCCTACAGGCGCTACCGGTGATCTTTGTCGTGATTACCGCGACTTTCTTTCTGGTGCGGTCTGCCCCTGGCGGTCCCTTTGATCAGGAGAAAGTGGTCATCCCCGAGGTCAAGCAAGCGCTGGAAGCCCAGTATCGGCTCGACCTGCCGCTTCACGAGCAGTACTTAGCCTATTTGGGCGACCTCGCGCAGGGCGATCTGGGACCCTCGTTTAAATACCCGGGCCGCAGCGTGAACGAAATTTTATTCGCCGGCCTGCCCGTCACGGCTGAGCTTGGCCTGTATGCGCTGATCATCGCGCTATGTATTGGCGTCACCGCGGGGGTGTTCGCGTCTTTAAAGCCCAATACGGCACAGGACTATGTGCCCATGAGCCTCGCCATGATCGGTATCTGTATGCCGTCTTTCTTGCTGGGGCCGCTATTGGTACTCGTGTTTGGTATCTGGCTCGACTGGCTGCCAATCACGGGCTGGGGCGATATCCCCGGCGACAAGATTCTGCCCGCGGTGACCTTGGGCTCGGCCTACGCCGCCTATATCGCGCGCTTGAGCCGCGCCGGGATGCTCGAAATCCTCTCTCAGGATTACATTCGCACCGCACGCGCCAAGGGCCTTCCGGAATGGCGAGTCGTCACTCAACACGCACTGCGCGGCGGCCTGATACCTGTGATTGCTTTCCTCGGCCCGGCCTTTGCTGGGTTGCTGGCAGGTTCATTTGTTGTTGAGACCATCTTCCAGATTCCAGGGCTGGGTCGTTTCTATGTGCAGGCCGCGTTTAATCGCGACTACACCATGATCCTCGGCACAACGGTGTTCCTATCGTCCTTGATTGTGTTCTTCAATCTAGTGAGTGACATCGTCGCCGCCTGGTTGAATCCGCGCCTCCGGCAGCAGTTCCAAGGAGGCGGCTCATGAATACCGCTACTCAGATATTCGACGACGCCGAAAAAGGCTCATCGCTCTGGCACGACGCGTGGCTGCGACTGCGCAAGAACAAGCTGGCTCTGTTTGGCGGCAGTGTGCTGCTATTTATGGTGATAGTCGCGCTACTGACGCCGTGGATCGCGCCCTACAGCTACGAGGCTCAAAACCTCGACCTCGGGGCATCTCCTCCATCAGCCGCGCACTGGCTGGGCACCGATATCTTTGGCCGCGATGTCCTGACGCAAATCATGTACGGCGGGCGTATCTCGCTTGCGGTTGGGTTTATCGCCACCGCTGTGGCACTGGTCATTGGCGTCACCTGGGGCGCCGTGGCGGGCTATGTGGGTGGCCGGGTCGATGCCGTGATGATGCGCCTGGTCGATATCCTCTATGCCCTGCCCTTTATGATTTTTATCGTGCTTCTGATGGTGGTATTCGGGCGCAATATTCTGCTCTTGTTCCTCGCCATCGGCGCGGTGGAATGGCTGACCATGGCGCGGATTATGCGCTCTCAAGTGCAATCACTCAGGCAACAGGAGTTTGTCGAAGCGGCGGTATCGGTAGGCCTCTCACCTGCGGCGATTATCCGTAAGCACGTGGTGCCTAATGCGCTGGGGCCAATCATTGTCTACACCACGCTGACAATTCCGAGCGTGATGCTGCTGGAAGCGTTTTTGAGCTTTTTGGGTCTGGGCATTCAGCCACCGGCCACCTCCTGGGGCCTGCTGATCAGCTACGGCGCCGAGACCATGGAAGAATACCCGTGGCTTCTGATCTTCCCGGGTTGCGCGCTCACGCTCACGCTCTTCTCTCTTAACTTTCTCGGCGACGGCCTGCGCGATGCGCTGGACGTGCGCGGCTCCAAGGACTGAACCGTGGCCTTACTGAACGTCGACAATCTATCCGTCAGCTTTGTGACCCGAAACGGCACCAACAAGGCCGTTGATAACGTGAGCTTTTCGGTCGAGGAGCGCCAGATCACCGCCATCATTGGCGAAAGTGGCTCAGGCAAATCTGTCTCCTGCTATGCCATGCTGGGGCTGGTACCCAGCCCGCCAGGGCGCATTGATGGCGGCACCGCCCACTTTCAGGGCCAGGATCTGTTGGCACTGTCTGAGGCTGAACTGCGGGCGATTCGCGGGCGCGACATCGCCATGATCTTTCAGGACCCGATGACCTGCCTGAACCCGTTCATGAAGATTGGTGATCAGCTGATTGAGCCCCTCACGTTACATAAGGGCCTAGCCAAAGGCCCGGCCCGCGAGCAGGCGATGGCGCTCCTTGATGAGGTCGGTATTCGCGACCCGCAAGGGGCAATGAGTGCCTTCCCCCACGAGTTCTCGGGCGGCATGCGCCAAAGAGTGATGATCGCGATGGCGCTCATCAATGAGCCCAAGCTGCTGATTGCCGATGAACCGACGACCGCGCTCGATGTGACGATTCAGGCGCAGATTCTCAAGCTGATTGCCGAGCTGCAGACCAAGCGTGACATTGGTGTGCTGTTCATTAGCCATGATCTAGCGGTGGTGTCAGACATCGCCGATCAAATTGTGGTCATGGAGAAAGGCAAAGTCGTTGAAAGCGGCCAACCGAAAGCCATTTTTGACAATCCACAGCATCCCTACACACAGAAGCTGTTGGCGGCGATCCCCAGCGGCCAAAAAGCGGCAGACACTGTGGTACCAGACCCGCTGATTAATATTGAGAATCTGCGAACCTGGTTTACCCCGACAGCGGGCGCCGCACCGGTGAAAGCCGTTGATGATGTGTCCCTCCAGATTCACCGCGGTGAGGTGCTGGGGTTGGTGGGTGAATCCGGTAGCGGTAAATCAACGCTGGGGCGCTCGATTTTGCGGCTAGTGCCGATGACTGGCGGCCAGATCAGCTTCGATGGCATTGAGCTGTCGGCGCTAGAAGGCAGATCGCTCAAACAGTTTCGCCACCGCATGCAGATGATCTTTCAGGACCCATATGCCTCGCTCAACCCGCGCATGACCGTTTATGACACGCTGGCAGAGCCATTGCTATTGCACGGTCTGGTCAATAAAGCGGGGCTAGAACAAGCGATTCGCGAGCTCATGGATAATGTGGGTCTGGCACGCGCGTTTGTGCGCAAGTATCCGCACGAGTTCTCGGGCGGGCAGCGACAACGTATTGCCATCGGCCGCGCGCTCGCGACACGCCCTGAGTTTATTGTGGCCGACGAGCCCGTCTCGGCGCTCGACGTGACCATTCAGGCGCAGATTCTCGACCTGCTCGCTGACCTCACCAAGGAATATGGGCTGACCATGCTGTTTATCTCGCATGATCTCGCAGTCATTCGTCAAATCGCCGACCGCATTGCGGTGATGTATCACGGCAAGCTAGTAGAGGAAGGCGCTACCGCGCAGGTATTTGAAACGCCGCAACAGGACTACACCCGCTCACTGCTGGACGCGATTCCTGGCGCGAACGCCGCCTGATACCCGCCCGGGCTAGCCCAGTAGCCACCAAGATACGGCGGCGCCGAGCACGGCGCCTTTAAACCAAGCGAACCACATCGCCTGATAAGGCGTCATGTGGAGGCGCTGCATCCATTGCTCGGTCTGGCGCCGATGCCAATCGAAGAATGTCATACGGTGCTTACCCCCTACTGTAAACCCAAGGCTCCGTGGTGAAGATCACAAGACAGAGCGTTACCCGGCCGAACAACGTTACAAGGTAAAGCCAGAGTCCAGCGTAACCAGTTGGCCGGTCACATAGTCGGAACCGGTAATCAACGACAAAATGGTGTCAGCGACATCCTCGGGCGTCACCACATGACCTAATGGCGTCTGATCGGAGAACATCTTTTTCAGGCCCTCATACTGCTCGGCATCCCCACCTCCCCAAGTGGAGAAGGCCCAGTCGCCGTCAATGAGGCCTGGCAGCACTGCATTCACGCGGATTTTCATTTTACCCAGCGTCTTAGCGAGCGTTCGGGTCAGGCTGTTCATGCCGGCCTTGGAGGCGCAATAGGCAATCGAGCTACCGTTGGCGGTCGTGCTCGCAATACTTGAGGTCATGACAATCTCGCCACCTCCAGCGGCTTCGATGTGGGGCGCCACTTCACGCGACATCATGAAAGCGCCGACCAGATTAACCCGCAGTGTGCGGAGCCAAATGTCTTCGGTGAGGGCGTCGAGTTCATCGTGGGGGACAAAGGTGGTGGTGCCCGCATTGTTCACCAGCACATCGAGCTGCCCAAAGTGCTCTACCGTCGTTGCGACGAGTCGCTTGCAGTCGGCCTCCTCCGAGACGTCCGCTTGCACAGCCAGCGCGTGACCACCTGCATCGCTAATATGCGAAACAACCGCCTCCGCAGCCTCTACGGAGCGGCTGTAGTTCACCACCACCCGCGCGCCCATCTCGGCAAGTTTGGTCGCCAACGCGGCACCCACGCCCGAACTGGCGCCAGTAATCAATACGACACGGCCTGCTACATCCATTTTCACTACGCTCCACTCATACTGCCTAATGCGGAGAAGTGTATCGGTTGGGCGCCATTACGCCACCCTTTCTGAGCAGCATGTCTCTCATAGACCACATGTGCGACGCGTGTAGACCAGGTGTGATGCAGTGCTCCTGACGCGCGCGCCGAGATATGCCGACAGCGCCAGCAATGCTGGCCTGAGCCGCGTGCCAGCAGCTGCTTGCAGGTCTGAAGATGCTACGGTGCATGGTGGAAATAACGCACTCGCTACAGGCACTGGTGAAGACCACCATTGCAAGAAATTGTGAGGTGGCACCCGCCACCTCACGTTGTACTCGAGCGCTTAGGCCAACTGCAGCGGCAGGGAGCGCAGGCGCTGCCCCGTGGCCTTGTAGACCGCATTGGCTACCGCCGGCGCGATGGGCGGCAGACCGGGCTCGCCGACACCCGTGGGCTTGGTGCCACTGTCGATGATGATGACCTCGATTTCGGGGGACTCATCCATACGCAGCATCGGGTAATCGTGGAAGTTGCTTTCCTTGATCGCCCCGGCCTCAAGA
>ERZ802822.293-NODE-293-length-35987-cov-8.946060_pt1 | contig 35987 bp, 38 predicted proteins | sample MGYA00345649_ERZ802822 | MGnify/ENA primary metagenome ERZ802822 (study PRJEB30503, sample SAMEA104212359) | marine metagenome | biome: Westerlies Biome; feature: [SRF] surface water layer (ENVO:00010504) within the epipelagic zone...; material: water...
TTCTGCATCTGCCTAAAAATTGCGTGTGTTTCGGGCACTAATCCACCCTCAACCAACTCTCCTTCAAGGTTCGTACCTACCAAACCTGAGAGAAAAACGAGGCCACCTGTAGTGCTCACTGCATCAGAAAATGGAAATCCCCGATCCAATGTTTGTTGAGAGCTGTAGAAGCTGCCTGCCTTAGTTTCTTGTGAAACACCGCTATTCGGGCTGCCATGGTCATCTGCAAAGACAGATGCACACAAGAGCAACGATGGGATCAACCACAGTGATTTTAGTTTCATCAAACGAGCCTTAAGCAGTTGCAGTCGCGTTATTCGTTATTGTTACGAGCTAGGCCCGTCAAGGGACTATATACCCCTAGCTACTGACTCCTTGCAAATGGTCGACATCTCCGGAGGGAAGGTCAGCCGCTGATTGCAACACCATGAGCAGCGCGTCATTGCTTCGAAGTAAATGGCGCTGCGTATATCGAGACAACTGGGCGACATGGTCAACTGCCCAGCGTCTTTTTTAACTTGTCAGGGTAGGCTCGCCGCAACGCAACCTTCTCCGAGGCCTTTTTATGAAGTTATTGACGATTCTCTCATCCATCTTAATCTCGACAGCTGCGGTAGCTGACCATCATGGCAATTTAGCAACAGGCGCAGAGCATGATATGTCCGGCGACAATCCGTTCATCTTGATCGCAAGGGTTCAGGTCAAAGAAGGTATGGTCGAAGAATACCTACGCATCGCCGAAGCCGTTGATAACGCCGTTGAAAAAACTGAACCCGGAATGCTCTTCCACAATTTCGACGCCGACCCAGACGACCCCTTAGCGTTTACCTGGACTGAGCTGTACGCAAACAGCGATGCATTCTTACTGCATACGTCCAACGCGCCAGTGCTTGAATATGTAGGGCAACATGCTCAGTTGGGCGAAGGTTTCACCTTAGAAATCTACGGTAACGTGACTGCGGCGGTTATTGAGAATATTGCGGATCTAGGTTTTCCGCTCAAACATTTTAAAACCACGAGGGTTGGATATGTTCGCCCTTCGATCACCAACTGACTTGCGCAGATCTGTGTAAGTGGAGGCTGTGATGCTGCCTGATCTAGGCAGCGGCCGTGTCTCTAACCCTCGCTCTTGCCGATTTCGACAAAATGTGGCGAGGTGCTGCCGCATTCTTGAGTCATTGTGCTGGCTTGCTCTCGACGGCGAAGGGCCATTTGCCTGACAAGATCTCGGTGCATTTTTGCTGGGCGCCAAAATCCTCAACACTCATCTCCTGTAATATCCCGCATGAGAAAGCGGAGCTGACGCGCCAACACGCTGCCAACTCGCAAAAAACCCGAGTCAATATCGAGGTAAGCCAATGAGCCCAACCTTTGCCGACCCACTCGTCATCACCATGCAGTGGATTTTCGTCGTTGCTTGGGCCATCGCGATCATCACCCTGCTTTGGCTCAGAAGAAACGGTAGCCCCTACCTTTTGGCCGCCTTAACCCTTGTGGCGCTCACCAGTCACCAAATCGAAGAATATCTCGTAGCCCCTTTGTTGCTCGGCGAGGAGTACCATTTTCTCAACTGGGCCTTTCGAGCCGGCGTCGATATCGCTCCTATAGAAGTAGCTACGGTCAACCTATTGGGTTACGCCGGGGCGCTAGTTCTGTATTCGATGAGTCCAGCGTCAAGAGCGTTCGCTTTTTTCTTTCTCTTCATTAACGGCATGACCCTCGCAAACGGCATGTTTCATGTTGGCGTCGCCACCGCACAGACCGACTACAGTCCGGGCATGATTACTGGGCTATTTATGTTCTTGCCGCTCTATATTCGCGCTATCGTTTTGTGTATCGAGCGCGGCGCTTTGTACAAACAGATAGTGGGACTGAGTGTTTATGGGTTTGTTGCCCACTTTCTACTGATCTGGTTGATTTAGCCTGCGCCGCGCTACCTTTTTCTTCCGGCAAATGATTTTCGCGTGTCCTTGAAGCAAGCTAACGCAGCGCCCGTTACCCCTCTTCCCAACTGCCTCGCAATGGTGCAAGAACAATCGATGATTCAATTTAGTGCGTCATCTCAGGGCAATTTGCCGCCGAAAATGCCCGCTGCGTGATCGTCATCATTCCAAAACCCTTATTTTTACTCGGTATTTAGTGGTTTTGGAAAAACTGGCACGGTTATCGCATCTCTTTTTAGCGTGATGCCGGGTGTTTGATTCTCTCCCCTCCCCTGAAAACTTCGATCACCCGGCATCACACCAATTACACGAACCGCGCTGAATTCATTCGAAGCTAGTAAATTCAACGCGGACAAACTGGCAGGCAACGTTATGACACAGTTGAATCTAGAAGCCGATCAAGACGCAGCAATCGTTGACGATGCTGGCACCCATTCGACGCTTGCGTCGACACTGACAGCAGGCCTGCCGAGAGCAACTTTGTCGCGTATAACCGCGAAGTCGCCACAAGCGGACATGCCGGAACAGAAGCGACCAAATCAAATGATCGAGCTTGATGACGACTTGTCTGAATTTGAGCGTGCTCGCCGCACCAGTAAAACCTGGTCCATGGGTCAAGACTGATCACTCGACTGTGTGCGACCGGCGGGAGTCGCGCTGGAGCTTAGAGCCCCTAAATTTTTGAATGCTTCTTGGCGTTACAAGTACAACGCGCAGAAGCATTAGTCGCAGATATTCTTTAACCACAGCTAGCCATCTAAATGGCACAGCAGCCGCACCCTAATTACTCTGTAAACTCTGCGTCTCACAGGCACCGGAGAAATACATGACCCACCTTCCTTATACCGTGCATACAGATACTCAGGACACGTTCGATATTGAGTTCCCGCTCAGCGAACACACCGAAGACAGCGTTAGAGTGCATCAGCTACTGACCACAGTGCTCAACAGCATTGCCAATGACCTAAAAATTGTCGGTACCGTCTCTAACGGCGACATTCTGCAGGCTCTGAGCATGGCCTTAGCCGTGCGCACACGTATGGTCTATGCGCCTGAGCAAACCATGCGCACCATTGTTGCCGACCTCACAGAAAGCGCCCTTGCGGCCAGCTACGCAGCGAAGCGCGAGAGCGACCCCGCTGGCCATGGCTGAAACGAGTCCGCTCGCCAAATAGGCCCCACCTCGCCCGCCAAGATGCTCTCGATCTAGCGTCGCTGCGTTAGAAAAAAGTTTGATCTACATCACTTAAGTGACCATTCCCACTCGCAAAACGTGACCCAAGCCACATAACCAGCCTTTCAAGTGCTCACGCACTAGCGCCTCTTTCCTAAGTTGTTAGAACGTTACCGAATGGAAACAGTTTGAAACATTCGATCGGAATTTTTCTAACGGTTCCTGTTTCCTGCTCAAGTCTAGCCGCATGTCGGATGAGCTTGGGTACAAATCTAACTGGAGGAAGATATGCGCAAATCGCTTATTGAGAAGCCCACCGGCGGCGCCTTAGGCAAGGTTGCTTGGCAAATGGGATTTATCCTGCTTTCACTGGGGCTTAGCCCCCAGGCTTTCGCCGCTGATGCAGATGACGAAGTCATCGAAGAAGTGGTGGTGACAGGTTCGTTTTTGAAAAGAACCGCAGCAGATTCGCCCTCTCCCTTGTCGGTCATTACATCAGCCGATATTGAGGATTTGGGTGCCGCCGACGTGGCGGAAGTCATACGCTCGCCGCCTTGGAACTCGGGAAGTCAAACAACCGCGACCACGTTTCAAGGCGGCGGCTCTGATGGGCGCACCAATATCAACTTAAGAAACTTGGGCCATGGCGCAACGCTACCCCTAGTCAATGGCAAGCGCCATGTACCCTCTTGGTACAACGCCAGGGGTAATGCCTCAACGAATATCAATGCGCTTGTGCCCAATATCGCCATTGATCGCATGGAGATCGTCAAAGATGGCGCCTCCGCTCTCTACGGCTCTGATGCCATCGCTGGCGTGGTGAACTTTTTAACGAAAAGCACATTCGAAGGATTTGACGCTTCCTACCAGTTCACTACTGATGACGAAACTGGCGAGGGCGATGCTAATCAGGCTGCCTTTATCATTGGGGTGCAGGGCGATCGGGGCGGAATCGTCGCTTCCGCTTCGTTCCTCAATCGCGATGAAATCAACATTGCCGACAACTATTCACGTTTTGGCGGTACCACCATTTCTTCAACAGGCCAGCCGGGTAGGCTGACGCCATTGGCAGGGCAAAACATCATTTGGGCCGCGAATGGTCTTAACCCCGGCCAATTTGTCGACCCAGGGTGCGCAGACAATGACCCAAATACACCTTGCTCAAACAACCCGCCTCGCGACCCACTGGGCAATTCCTTCGGGCAAGCAGACGTCAACTGTGAAAATGCAGCGGCACTCACGCCGGGTAATGGCGGGGCATTGGGCAACCTCTTTAATCGATGCGTCTACGACTACGGTTCGTTCTTTTCGATTCAATCAGAAGAGCAGTTGCGCAACTTCTTCATTGAGGGTCATTACGACATCAATTCAGACCTCACGGCGCGATTTGAACTGGCATCGAACTCCTCAGAGTTTGACCGGCTAAATTCGCTCAACCCAAATGCGCCTGCGCTGACCATTCCCACTGGCGTTCAAGACATTGATGCAAATGGCAACGTTCAAACAGCGGCGAATCCGGGCAGCGTTGAAGATGCTTTTCGCAGAGGCATACAACCCATCGAGTATGTCAATTTGACCCGCCTCCAGGGTTATTCGTCCTCTGAAAACGGTACGCCCCTAAGACCCGTCAAAACGTTTACCGATACCAGCCGATCCGATCAGCGCATGGTTGTCGGTCTCACTTACGACATGCTTATTGGCGATAATGAGTGGAAGATCGACGCGACCTACACCGCGAGTAACCACAACTCTGCAACCGCCCAGATTCAGGATACGCTTTCCTCACATATGGAGTTGGCGCTCAACGGCTTAGGTGGCCCCAACTGTGACGTGGTGAGCGGTGTGCCCGGTAGTGGTAACGCTGCCTACGCGGCGAACAACGGGCAGTTCGATGCGGGAACCTGCTATTTCTTTAATCCATTCGGTAACTCGGCCTTCAATCGCGACGGCACGATCTTTCAATCCAATCTGGAGCTAGTGAACCCACCTGAGCTTTATGAGTGGTTGATCGGTCGAGCAAGCAGCGATGTGGACTACCGTCAACGTATTATTGATATCGTCGCCACCGGCGAGCTGTGGGACATTGGTTCAGAGTCAGTCGGTATTGCGGTTGGTTTTCAACAGCGCAGAGACAAGGGTATTTCCACCGTCGATTCCTCACTCGCCACCGATAACCTCGACTTTGTCTTTGGTGCTGATGATTGGAGCGGTCAATTGACCACTACTGCTTTCTTCGTCGAGCTCGGCATCCCGATTGCAGATATGTGGGAAATCAATATCGCAGGCCGATATGAAGACTTTGATGAGATTGGCGAAGACACAGTCGACCCGAAAATCACGGTGCTGTTTCAGCCCTCGGATTCACTAACGCTGCGCGGCTCTGCGGGCAGCTCGTTCAAGGTACCGTCACTGCTGCAAACCTTCGGCTCGCTAACAACGGTTGCTAACCAAGCAGATTTGGTCGGCGGCACCACCTTCAAACCTTCGATTACCCAGGGTAACCCTAATCTGCAGCCTGAATCGGCCGACACGGTAAACATCGGTGTCTCTTGGATTCCCACGGACGGTATGCTCGATGGTCTGTCAGTTGACCTAGATATTTACGATATTCAGTACGACGACATCATCACACGGGAGTCATCGCCGAACTTACTCTCTGCTGATAATGCAGCCATTCAGGAGTGGGTGATTGCCAACGTTGCTGGCGCCACTTGTACCGCAGGCAACTGTCCGCAAGCATTTCAAGCCGTCAATGCTGGTGTTGGTAACCGTCGGCAAATCATTCGTAACGATTCAGGTATCTTGCTACGCATCCTGCCTGACTTTGCCAATGCTAACGGTGCGGAGGTGCGTGGCCTAGACCTTGATACCTCGTACCGTTTCGACAACAGCTGGGGAGCCTGGCGCGTCGGCGTGCAGGCGGCGTGGATTGAGACTTACGAGGTTGAGGTGCCAAATAGCGCTGGCGGCGTAACGATTTTCGACGGCGTCGGCAACTACAACTCAACCAATCCTGTAGCTCGGCCGCTACCTGAGTGGAAGGTTAACGCCAGCATGAGTTGGAGCATGGATGACCATCGAGTATTTGCTTTGCTGAAGTATATTGATGAAGTTGAGTCCGATGTTCCTGCTGGAACTCGCGGGTTTTTCGCGGGTACCGCAAGACTTGCAGGTAACAATTCGGTGGCCGACGACCTTGGCGATACGAAGATTGAAAGCTTCACGACACTGGATGTGCAGTACACCTACACCTTCGGTGAGCTTGGCATCCTCAACAGCAGCAGTTTTACGTTAGGTGTACAAAACTTGCTGAACGAGGAAGCACCCAACATCGCGGTGGTCACCGCCTTCGATCCGCGATTGCATGATGGGCGAGGCCGAGTTTTCTTCACCCGAGTTTCGGCATCCATGTAGCAAGGCACTCCAATCCATTCGCGCGTTAATCGTGCGTAGTTCAGAGCCCCTTCAACCGAAGGGGCTTTTTTTTGCCTAACCACTTACTGACTTAGATCCACCCAAACGCTAACCTCTGTTTGAACACCAAGCGCAGTCGTCATGAATATCTCCCCTATTACCCCCACCCTTGGTGCCGAAATCTTGGGCGCTAACCTTGCTGAGCTCGCCCCTAGCAATGTGACGGCGATTAAAAAAGCGTTCTTTACCCATCACGTATTGGTTTTCCGCGATCAGACACTCACTCGAGACCAGCACAAAGCATTTGGCCGCTTGTTTGGTGAGCTGCATATCCACCCGTCCAAGCGCAACGGCATGAACCAAGAAGACCCCGAACTCTTCATTGTAAATACCAAGCCCGACGCCAAACTCACCAATGGAGAAGCATGGCATTCCGATGTGTCCTGCGAAGAGATTCCGCCCATGGCCTCAATTCTTTACGTCACTCGGTGTCCGGAAAATGGTGGTGGAGATACCATGTTCGCCAATATGCACGCGGCCTTCGCGGAACTGTCTGCCGATATGCAGCAACTGCTAATTGGCAAAACTGCCTACCATGACGGCGAGATTGATCTGCGCAACTACGGCCTTCGCCTGCGCGATGGTCAAACCTACCCCAAGGCATCGCACCCCTTGGTGCCTGTACACCCGCAAAACGGAAGGCCTTACCTATTCGCCAACGGTAGTTTTACGTCACATATTGAAGGCATTCCGCGCTGGGAAAGCGACATGCTGCTGCAGGGGCTTTACCAACGCACCGCCACTAACCCGCGCATTCAATGCCGGGTGAAGTGGACGCCGAACACAGTCGTAATGTGGGATAACCGCAGCGTACAGCACCATGCGATTTTGGATTACGCCGGTTTTGCACGGTACGGGGAGCGTGTATCAGTGTTGGATAGCGAAAGACCAAGAGCGTTTCGCCAGAATTGATCGCCCTTAGCGCCAATCCTCGTTCAACTCGCGAACCAACTCCGCGGCAGTTTGCGGTCGTAGATCAGGGTCCTTGCTCAAGCACTGCATTGCCAATGCCTCGAGTCTTTCGGGAATGGCAAACTGATTGATCGCGCTTGGGGCGATAGGGGTGTCTTCTAAGGCACTGCGTTTTAAGTCCGCCATCGACTCCCCAACCGCTGGGTTTGCACCGCACAAAATCTCGTAGAGCACTGAGCCCAAGCTGAACACATCGGCGCGGCCATCAATGCCCGTGTCTCGGTGAATTTGCTCTGGCGACATATAGCAGATGCTGCCTTGCAGCTTGCCGCGACCGGTCATGGTTTTACCGGTACCGCCCTCTTTTTCGTCGACGTTATGTGCTTCAGCATCGGTGCCGTCAGGATGCCAAACCTTGGCCAAGCCCCAATCAAGCAACAACACCTCGCCATATGGGCCGACCAAAATATTCTCAGGCTTAACATCGCGGTGGATCACGCCATGGGTGTGGGCGTATTGCAGCGCCTGAGCGATTTGCACCAGCACCTCGACTAACTGTGTGAGGTCGTAGCGCTCGCGATAATCCAACACTTCGCGCAGCGTGTAGCCATGCACCAGCTTCATGGTGAAATAGAGTTTGCCCTTGCTGTCGCGACCGATCTCGTAGGTAGGGACTGTGTTCGGATGCTGCAGCAGCGCGGAGACTCGGGCCTCACGCAGCAGACGCTGCTGCTCAATCGGATCATTCGCAAGTTCAGGCCGCAGGGTTTTGTAGCAAACAACCCGAGAAAGATGCAGGTCTTTGCACGACATGATCAGCGATTTGCCGCCGCGCGCAATGGTCTTGAAGTAGGCATAGCGGGTGCGGTAGTTAATGCTCTCGGGTAGGGGTTTGTCCGTATCTTGCAAATACACGACGTCATAGGGAGCCGTGGTCTCCCCTTCAGCATTTTCAACCAAACCTTCACGCTGCGGAAATTTAATCACGATGCGCTTACCCGCTTGTCTCACCTTGCATGCTTGGAGCTTATAACGGCGTTTTCTGGCGCGATAGCAGCTCCGACCACAAAATAGTTAGCTGTTGAACAAAGACGCATTTTACCGGCATTGGTATGCTCGCTTTTTCTCGACAGAACACATTTCAGTGCATTCCAATATCGAACCTTTTCAGGCAATCGCTTGGCTACGCGGCGCAGGCCCAATGCCATCTATGGAAACACTGAACGCCGCTGAAGCGCTGCACCCATGGCTGCGCCTGACCACCTCTCTGACGCAAAAATTACAGCATAGCTTTGCAACCAAGCCGGGGCTTAGCCTGCTAGGCGAGGGTCTGGAGCACGGTAATATCTGGGAGCGCGAGCTGTTGTCTGCGCAACAAAACGTCTATGCAAGGCATATTGCATTGACCATTGGGGGTACGCCTGTCGTGCTGGCCAGATCGGTGACGACTCGAGGTTCGGGTATGGATGCGCTGACCCATTTGAAGACTCGTCCGCTGGCGGAACTACTGTTTGAGGATTCGCAGTGGGAGCGCAACGCTAACATGCAGTACCTAGCACTGGACGGGGGTGTTCCGGGCCGTGGCTGCCTTTGGCACAACCGCGTTCTGGGTGCCGGCCTTATCGTGCAGGAGTTTTTTTTGCACGCTCTACTCGCAAAGGTTGGCTCCTAAGTTTTATTCGGTTTGCAGATCTAGTGATAGCATCCTCTGCATCCAGAGAGAGGAGGGCGCCATGCCACGTTTTATCGATTTGTCAGTATCCATCGACAATAACGAACACAGCGATCATCCCGGCGGTAGTCCGCAGGTGACCTACCGCAACCACGCCGAAACCGCTAACGGTTTGGCGCACTTTTTTCCGGGATTGCAGGCTTCGGACCTGCCCGATAGCGAAGGCTGGGCGGTGGAGACGATCACCCTGTCGACCCACAATGGCACGCATATGGATGCGCCTTGGCACTTTCATTCCACCACCAACAACGGTGCTGATCGCGCACCGTCGATTGATGAAACGCCGCTGGACTACTGCTTCAGGCCCGGAGTCAAACTCGACTTTCGACACTACGAAGACGGCTATCTGGTCAGCGCCGCAGACATTGAAGCCGAACTCGCGCGCATCAAACATGACCTTCAGCCGCTTGATATTGTGCTGGTAAATACCCGCGCAGGGTCAGTCTATGCAGAACCCGGTTACGTAGACGCCGGCTGCGGCATGGGTCGGGAAGCCACCCTATATCTCACCGAGCGCGGGGTGCGCGTTGTAGGGACAGACGGCTGGTCGTGGGATGCACCGTTCAATCACACCGCCAAAAAATGGGCGCAAAACCCCGATCCCAGCATGATCTGGGAAGGGCACAAAGCTGGGCGGGAGATTCCTTACTGGCAGATGGAAAAGCTGCATAACTTAGAAGCGCTGCCGGATCACGGTTTCACCGTCGCCTGCTTTCCTGTGAAGATCGCCAACGCCAGTGCTGGCTGGACTCGCTGTGTTGCGCTGATCGATGGCTAGTGCTGTAGATACGTGCCAGCCTTTCGGTGAGGTGGGCCGTCTTTGCTAAATTTTGGCACGCCGCCGACGCACCCACCAGACCGCCAAAAGTAGGATAAGTGCTACCGGCGCCAGCGCCGCCAGCCCCAGACCGAACAGAAATCCTGGGCGGTTGCGCAGGCCTTTGCTTAATACGGTTTGACCCTGGTTATAGTCCTCGGCTACCGGCAGCACCCCCCGATCGGTGGCCCATGCTTGAAAAGCCGCTCGCATCGCGGCGAAGCGCTCTGGCTGACTTGCGCTCAAGTCTTGGCTCTCGGTGGGGTCGTTTTTCAGGTTGAATAGCTGCCACTTGCCAATATTGGCAAAACGGTTAAACACCAGCTTATGGTCGCCTTGGAACCATGCCTTGTTGCCGCCAAGCTCATAACCAAAGCCGTCCTCGTCGCCACGCACGGCTTCAGCTTCACTCCTGAGCAACGGCAGCAGACTCTTACCCTCAAGCTCATCAGGCGCCGCCACACCAGCCAGCCCGAGAATCGTGGGCACGATGTCTGTTGCCCAGCCTAGTGCTGAGCTAACGCTACCGGCGTCTTGGGGCACCACGCTCACACCTGCCTGCGCCCCACTGATTACCAGGGGCACCCGTAAACCGCCTTCTCCAGCAAAGAACTTGTACCAAGACAATGGACCCACCGCAGCGCTGGCCCATGCGGGGCCGATGTCGTGATAGCTGTCTCGCTCGCCCAAGGTTTGCGCTTGTGTGTTGTAGTTGGCTAGGCGCATCCACAGTTGAAAGAGTCCCACTGGAGCTTTGGAGTCCGGCGCTTGGTGCCTAGTAACAATCGAACCCTCTGCACCATTGTCCGACAAGAAAATAAACACGGTGTTGTCTAGCTCGCCAATCTGCTCGATGTGCTCAATCAAGCGACCAACGTGAAAGTCCATGGCGTCTACCATGCCTGCGTATACCGCCATACCTCGGGCTTCGAAGGCCTGCTGTTCGGCGCTCAGCGATTGCCAAGAAGGTGTGGTAGGCATTTCGCGGCCTTCGAGCACCGCTGGCAAAACACCCATGCGCGCTAAACCCTCACTGCGCGCTGTACGCAAGTCATGCCACCCGTCGGTATAGGTTTGCAAATATTTATCGCGAAACGCCGCTGGAGCCTGCACGGGTATGTGCACTGCTTGGAAGGCAACGTAGGCAAAGAACGGTTGTTGCGCCTGATTGCCAATGTACTCAATGGCTTTGTCGACTAGGTATTGGGAAGAATAGAAGTCTTCGGGCAATGTCGTCGGCTCACCGTCTTCGAACCAGTTGGCCTCGGCATAAATCGGCAGATAAGAGCGCTGACGCCAGTTGTCTGCGCCGGTGTCGGCCAACATCAACGTTCGGTCGAAACCGCGCTGGCTGGGTTTTTCGCCGTCGCTAAAACCAAGGTGCCACTTGCCGCTCATCAACGTTCTGTATCCAGCGCCTTGGAGCATCTCGGCAACGGTGGGGATGTCGGTTTGCAGCACACCTTGGTAGGCCGGCGCGTGGGCCTGATCGTCGGGTATGGCTTCGGGAATGTTCGCCACACCTACCGTGTGGCTGTCGAGACCGGTCATCAACATGGCCCGAGTCGGCGCGCAAGATGCCGCCACATGAAAGTTGGAAAAACGCATACCCGATGCCGCGAGGCGATCTATATTGGGGGTGTCGATTTCACTGCCATATGACCCTAAATCCGCAAAACCCAAATCGTCTGCCAACAGCAAAACAATGTTTGGTCGTTTCGATTCCGGCGTGTCAGCCCATGCAAAGGCAGGGCTTATCGCGGCAATTGCCGCAAAGCAAAAAAGCGCGGTGCGAACGGTCAATTGCAGGAACTCGATACTCAGAATATTCGTCACGTTGGTCTGCTTGGGTTTGCACAAAAGACGGCAATTCTGACAGAAATGTTAATGCCTACCAGTGTCTGAACCGAAGAAGTTACCTTCTTCAATCGCCGCAACGAGCTGGGCATACTGCACCACATATCGGGGGAATTTCATGTTTGATCTACCGCAGCGCGCTATAGATATTGCCGCTCAAGTCGAGTCTTTTTTTCAACAACGCGTGCTGCCCAACAACAAACTTTGGGAACAGCAGGCGAAGAGCGGACAACCTGTGCCGGACATTCAGCAGACGCTTCGCGCCGAAGCCAAGGAACTTGGCCTTTGGAACATGGCGCTACCGAGGCTGGCGGACGATGAACCCGGGCTGCGACTGACAAACTTAGAATTCACCGCGGTAGCAGAGATTCTAGGTCGGTTGGAATGGGGTTCTCATGTTTTTAACTGCAATGCCCCAGACGTGCCGAACATGGAGTTGCTGCAGCTCTTTGGTAACCACGCGCAAAAACAGCAGTGGTTAACCCCCTTGCTTGAGGGCGAGATTGGTTCCGCCTTTGCCATGACAGAGCCCTATGCAGCCTCCTCAGACCCTACCAATCTGGAGACACGTATCGAGCGCGACGGTGACGAATTTGTGATTAACGGTCGCAAATGGTTCGCCTCCAACGGCTCTCATAGCAGATGCGAACTGTTGATACTGGTAGGCGTTACAGACTCGCAGGCTCAGAAATCCCAACGCCAGTCGCTGGTGCTGATTCCCCGACACACACCGGGTATCAACGTTGTGCGCAACTTGCCAGTGTTTGATCACCTGTCTCAGACGAACCTGCACCCTGAACTTGAGTTCACCAATGTGCGGGTACCTGTCAGCAATTTGCTCGGCGATGAAGGTGCGGGATTTGCAATCGGTCAGGCGCGGCTGGGGCCAGCACGTCTACATCACTGCATGCGGGCCATTGGCGAATGTGAGGTGCTGATTAGTCTGATGGTTAAGCGCTCACAAAGTCGCAGCACGTTTGGCAAGCGCATCGACGAGTACAGCTCAACTCAAGCTGCGATCAGTCTTTCACGTATCGAGCTAGACCAGTGTCGGCTGCTCATGCAGCGCGCCGCTCACCTGCTCGATACCGTCGGCAACAAAGCAGCACGCAAACAAATTTCCATGATCAAAGTGGCGGTGGCCAAGGTCTACCAAGACATTGCAGATCGATGCATTCAGCTGTTTGGCGCTCGTGGTGTTACCGGCGATACCCCTGCCGCGCGAGCCTTTGGCAAGGCCCGCGCGTTCCGTATTTATGACGGCCCAGACGAAGTGCACCTGCAAACCATCGCGCGATTAGAAGCGGGCGAGCAGTCGTTGGCGGGATTAGAGCACTATCTGCACGAGTAGCTTTGTTGCTTTAGCTGGACAGTTAGTTTTTTGGCGACGATGGAAACTTCAACGTTTATGCGCTGTTAGCCTGCATGTTGATTTCGATACCCAGATTATCCAGCAGCTTTTTAAGCGTGTCCCACTTCGGCGAGGCGCTACCGGAAAAAACCTTGTAGAGGCTTTCGCGGCCAAGACCCGTCTCTTGCGCTACTTTGCTAACCCCCTTGGATCGCACGACGTTTCCTAGGGCGATGAGAAACATGCGGGGATTTTCGTCGTGATATGCCTCGTTGATGTACTCGGCAATCTCTTCGTCGGAGTGAAGAAAATCGCGAATATCTAGTGGCTTAGTTTGGGTTTTCATAGTTCTCTCTTAAGCTCTTTCGCAAGTGCGATGTCGTTTGTCTGAGTAGATTTATCGCCACCGCATAACAGCACAATGACTGTTCGATCCTTAATGGTGTAGTACAGGCGATAACCTTTGCCTAGGCGTATTTTCATCTCGCTAACGCCACTTCCTACCGATTTGTACTCGCCAAAGGTGCATCAGCGATGCGGTCAATACGTTTCAAAATCGCCTTTCTCGCGTTCCGATCTTTGACCGTGCTCAACCAATTCGTAAAAACCAGCGTTGTGATAATTTTATAGTTCACAAACGTATTGTATCCTTTGGGATACGGCAAGGGGGTACGGCCATTGACGACTCGAAGCAGGCTACGTTCGTACAGGTGCCCTCGCGCCTAGGAATAGGCCAGACCTTGGGCCTCGGTGTACAGACTGTAAACCGACTGCGAGCCGGTCATAAACAGGCGATTGCGGTTCTCACCACCGAAGCAAACGTTAGAAATTGCCTCGGGCATATGAATGGCGCCAATCTTGTCCCCATCTGGCGCAAATACATGAACCCCATCCTCCGCAGCCCCTGCCCAGCCGGCACTACTCCAAACATTGCCATCGACATCTACTCGAAAACCATCCGGAACCGCCTCGCCCAAATCACAAAAAACGCGATGATTTGCCAATGTGTTGTCATCGGTAACATCGAAGGCATGTATCTGGCGAGGGTGCCCCGGCTTGTGCGAAACCCCGGTGTCGCTGACGTAGAGAATTTTGTAGTCCGGTGAGAACGCGAGACCGTTGGGTTTTTCCAGCATGTCATCCACCACTGTCGCTGCGCCGGTGTTCGCGTCAATGCGGTAGACACGAGTGGGCAACTCCAGCTCGCCCTTATGCCCTTCATAGTGACCAAGGCTGCCGTAGCCGGGGTCGGTAAACCAAATGCTGCCATCGGGGTGCACGACCACATCGTTCGGCGCGTTTAACCTTTTGCCTGCAAAGGCGTCGAGTAATATCGTGACTGAACCATCGATTTCTGTGCGTGTTACCCGGCGTCCATGCTCACAGGTCACCAGCCGCCCTTGCCGGTCCCGGGTGTTGCCGTTGGCGTAGTTTGCGCCATGACGAAAAACGTGTGTCGATCCGTCGATGGCTGACCAGCACATTATTCGGTCGTTAGGTATGTCACTAAAGAGCAGGCGCTGCTGGTCACCAAACCACACCGGTCCTTCAGTCCAGCGTCCACCGCTCCAGAGTCGTTCAAGTGTCGCGCTGCCTAGCACATACTGCCGAAATCTTGGATCTAGTACCTCAACGGCTGGGTCGGGATAACGCACAGGCTGGTTCCAGTCGCGGTCTAACAAATAATCCATTACCCAAGACTCCTTCATGTTTGCTCGGCTAACATACCGCGCCACTAGCCAGATCAGCAATTGCATAGAGAACGTTGATGCTCACAGAAGAAGAGAAATTCCGCTTCGATTTACAGGGATTCTTGGTGCTGCGCAGCGTGCTCACATCGGCAGAATGCGCAACGCTGCGTCGGCTGAGCGATAGTGTTTGGCCGCAGCAGCCTAACGATGGAGCCTTGCGGCGCACGGAAGCCATCAGCCGCTGGGGTAGCGAATTTTTGCATCTGATGGACCACCCAAGGGTGCTGCCCTATCTCATTGAGCTAATCGGACCGCGCCTTCGCGCCGATCATGACTACTGCATTTTCATGCAACCCGGCGCCAACGGTCTGCCCATTCACGGCGGTCCGATGCGCTATGAAAGCGATCACTGGTACCACTATCACGATGGCGTAATGCGCAATGGACTGATGGTGGCCACTTGGGCGCTCAACGATGTCGGGCCAGATGACGGCGGCTTCGTATGTATTCCGGGCAGCCACAAGACCAATTTTCTGCAAGCCGTGCCAAGCGCAGTGCTACGACAAGAAACCCGACCGGATTATGTTGTTCAGCCTCAATTGCGTGCTGGTGATGTACTTCTTTTTACCGAGGCTCTGATTCATGGCACGGCGACGTGGCAGGGTTCACAGGAACGCAGAACACTGCTCTACAAATACAGCCCGCCGCACTCTAGCTGGGCCAAAGTACCCTACAATCTGCTGGACTATCCCAATGCATCACCTCAACAACAGCGACTGATGGCTCCGGCTTCAGTTGAGAATCATGCCAAGGTTTTAGATCCTGCAGAGAACTAGCCCATGCACAAACGACATGCCCTGACCTTCGTCACCATCACCGTATTTTTGGACACGGTGGGCTTTGGCGTCATCGTGCCCGTACTGCCGCAGTTTCTGGTGCTGATCGGTGACGTCAGTCTGTCGGATGCCTCGGCGCTCAGCGGTTATCTGATCTTCAGCTACGCGGTGACGAATTTTATGTTCGCGCCCATGCTGGGCAATTTAAGCGATGCCTACGGGCGCAAACCGTTGCTCGTGATGTCGCTCTTCGTTTACGGCGGAGCATACTTGCTATCGGGTTTTGCCACTGCGCTGTGGATGTTGTTCCTAGGCCGCTTGCTGACCGGCATTACCAGCGCAACCTACGCCATTGCGAACGCACTGATCGCCGACGTCAGCACGCCCGAAGATAAGGCCCAGAACTTTGGTTTGTTGGGCGTGGCGTTTGGTCTGGGATTTATTGTCGGCCCGGCCCTAGGCGGCATCATCGGCGCCTGGGATCTGCGCGCACCCTTCTTCATTGCGGCGGGGTTGGCGTTCATTAATACCCTTTATGGCCTGATCTTCTTTCGCGAGACGCTGGCGCCAGAAAATCGGCGTCCCTTTGAGTTAAAACGAGCGAGCCCGTGGGGGGCGCTGACGCAGCTACGTAAGTACCCGCTGTTGATTGGTCTGGTGATCGCGGTCTTTCTTAACAACATCGGACATCACATTTGGCCGTCTAACTGGAATTTCTACACCATCGAAAAGTTTGCCTGGACGCCCTTAGACGTTGGTCTTTCCATGGCCTTTGTGGGCGTCATGTCGGTTATCGTGCAGGGCGGGCTACTGCGCATCGTCATTCCCAAATTCGGTCCTGTGCGCTGCGCTTATTTTGGCGTCACAGCAACCATCCTTGCCTTTGTGGGGGTCGCAACTGCTGGGAGTTCGGCAGCGCTATATTTCTGGTGCGGCGTGTCATCACTGGGTGGGCTAGCCGGTCCATCGGTGAACAGCATACTGTCCAACCAGGTGGCCGCGGACAGTCAGGGCGAATTGCAGGGCATCATGGCCAGTGTGAGCAGTGTCGCCATGATTGTTGGCCCCTTGTTGTTAACTCAAACGTTCACCTACTTCACGTCTGACAGCGCACCCCTGTATCTGCCAGGAAGCGCCTTTTGGGTGGCTGCCCTATTGACCTTGGCCGCGCTGATTATTTTCTTTCAGCAGATTCGTCGGCTGCCCAACCCTGCCGGTTAGGACCCATGGACATTGTTAAGCACAACCAAGTAGCTTGGGATAACCAGTCAAATCTAGGGCAAAGCCGGTGGGTGCAGCCCGTGAGCGCCGCCGAGGTTACAGCGGCTAGGGCAGGTGATTGGCAGGTTATTCTTACCCCTACCAAGGCAGTGCCCGAAGACTGGTTTGGCGATATACAGGGTAAGGACTTACTCGGGCTAGCGTCCGCCGGCGGTCAGCAGATGCCGCTCTTTGCCGCGGCAGGGGCGCGGGTGACCAGTTTTGATAATTCACCAGCCCAGCTCGCCAAGGATCGGTTTGTGGCGCAGCGCGACGGTTTAGACATCGCCTATGAACAAGGCGATATGGCGGATCTATCGCGGTTTGCTGACGAGCGCTTTGATCTGATCTTTCACCCCATATCTAACGTGTTCTCAGAACACGTTTTGCCAGTCTGGCAACACTGTGCGCGGATTCTTCGGCCCGGTGGGCGCCTGCTCAGTGGTTTCATGAACCCGGATTTTTTTCTCTTTGATCATGATGATCTCGACCAGGGCGGACCGATACAGGTGCGCTTTGCTCTGCCCTTTGCTGATTCGGAGCAGCTCAACGAGAATGACATCATGGCGCGCCAAGCCCAAGGTCAAGCGCTGGAGTTCTCCCACAGTCTGCAAACCCAAATCGGTGGGCAACTGGATGCGGGGCTGTTGCTTGCCGGGTTTTACGAAGATTACTGGGATACCCAAGCAACGTCGTTAAATGCTTATATGCCCACCTCAATGGCAACCTTGGCAATCAAGCCAAAAACCTGAGCGACTGAATAAGGAATTCCCATGGATCTAGGCTTACAGAACAAAAACGTTATTGTTACCGGCGGCACTCGAGGCATTGGGTTCGCCGCAGCGGCTGCTTGCGCCGCAGAAGGTGCGAATGTGTCTATCTGCGGACGTACGCAAGAGAGCTTGGATAGCGCGGTTGCGGCCCTAGAAAAATACGGCAGCAAGATTCACGGGGCTATTTGTGACGTTTCCGATGCCGAGCAAATTAAGACCTATATTGCCGCAGCAGCAAGTGCCATGGGCTCAATCGATGGTCTGGTGAACAACCCCAGCGGTTTCGGCAACACCGATGACGAAGACAGCTGGGCCAGAAGCATGGACATTGATGTGATGGGCGTCGTGCGCTGCACATGGGCGGCGACCGAGGCACTGAAAGCCAGCAAAGGCGCTATCGTCAATGTGTCATCTATCTCAGGCATTGGCGCTTCCGCAGGCTCCGCTGCCTATGGGGCGGTAAAAGCCGCAGTCATACAAATGACGCAAACCCATGCCAAGAACATGGCGCCAGACCACATACGCGTGAACTGTGTTGCGCCGGGGTCTATCGAGTTTCCCGGCGGTTTGTGGGACCAAGCCAAGCAACATGCGCCGGCTATGTACAATGGCGCGCTGGCCAGCATCCCTTTTGGGCGCATGGGCGAGCCAGAGGAAGTGGGCGAGGTGATCGCGTTTTTGCTGTCCGCCCGAGCCTATTGGATCACTGGCCAAACCGTCTCAATAGACGGTGGTCAAAACCTTTAGATTGGCGCAAACCCAGTCATAAAAAAGCCCGCGGTAGCGGGCTTTTTTATGACTTGTGGAAACCTAGCTGCGCTTGCGCGGCGGCCACAACATCAGCATGGGCGTGCGTTTCATGTAGTCGACGTACTCTGGATCATTGCCCCAGCGTTTGTTGCCGCGGTTTTCCAGCATACGAACACCACTGATGGCGGTAAGCAGTACCACCACCCAAATCAGCGATAGCAGCAAATAAATCTGATTACCCTGCAAGGTGGGAATAGCGATCACCGCAATACCGGCCCACAGCAAAATCTCGCCAAAGTAGTTGGGATGCCGCGACCACGCCCAAAGCCCCGTCGTAATGAAAGCGTCGGCATTCGCGGGGTCTGCACGAAAGGCGGTCTTCTGCCGATCGGCAATCACCTCGATGGCAAAGCCTGCAACCCACATGGCGAGCCCCAGATAAAAGGCCAGCTCAGGCGCTACCTTGGTGCTAGAGGTTATGGCCCCGAGACCGGCGCTAGCCGTGACGAAGACCCACGCACCCTGCAGTGTCCAAGTCATAAAAAATGTTGGGAACGACACCTTGATACTGCGAAAGCGGCGGTCCTCGCCGGCCTTTTGAATACGGAAAAATAGAAACGGCCCCAGCCGCAGCGCCCAGATCAGCACCAGACCAACAATAACCAAGGAACGAACGTCAAACGCCGCGCTGAGGTAGCAAGCAGCGAGCACCAAAACCATGTAGGTCAATGAGCCGGTGAGATCGAAAAAATGCTCGGTTTGGGCAAACCAAGCATGAATGAAAATCAGCCACTGCACGGCGAAGGCAAATACCCCGCACCAGACAAAAACCGACAAATCGTTATAGAGGATGCCCTGATCCGAGCCAGCCCACGCTACCACCATTGCCAGTAGCACCGCCCCAATCGAACCCAAAATTCCGACGATCCATTGCTGCATATTCTGCCCCTACTCTATCGTGTTATTCAGCCCGAGTTCCCTCGCCGCCGGGCCATCGCTGCCCCAAACTGCCCTCCTGCCATTGCGGAAACTTGGTCATGACCCCGGTAAACAGTGGATCAGCTAACCATCGATCTAGCCAGCGGCGCAGGCTTTGTCGGTGCTGGTTGTCAAACCACTGTCGATCCACCGAGGCAAACTGACGCACAAAGGGCATAACGGCAAGGTCTAAGAATTGCGGCATGGTTCCCAGCAGATAGTCGTGGCACTGAAGGTTGGCTTCAAATCGATCCAAATGGTTGGCCGCCAAATCGCGATATTCTTCTCGGCTGCGCTCTGCGCCTGGCCGATGGTATTTATACGCATCCAGATGCGGTTTAAACTTTTCATCGAAGGATCGAGCTTGCTCGAGTTGCTCTGCTTGCGCCAGCAACGAAAACCAGTCGCTTTCGGCAGACATGGCCCAGCACATGATATCCAGACTCTCATCGATCACCACGCCGTGCACGGTTTGCAGCACTGGCACCGTGCCCTTGGGTGAGATCGCCAACATGCTTGCCGGCTTGTCGCGCAGCAACACCTCACGCAGTTCGAGTTGCGCACCCTGAATCATCAACGCCATACGAGCACGCATGGCGTAGGGACAACGCCGGAAGCTGTAAAGAATCGTCATGGAAATTGGCGGTGCGTCTGTGATTTAAGACTGCTGCGCAACGCCGGGTAACTCGGCAATGTTCTCGGCCCAAGACACCTTGGACTGGCACCAAACCTGCGAGCGCGGTGCCAGCTGCGCCAGTTCATCTAGGAGCCCGGTGCGAATGCCCAGCATGCGTTGTCCCTTTGGCACATCTTCGACCACCGACGTTGCGTAAAGGTGCGAGCCACAATTGACGCAGAAGCTCAGTTCCCGCCGATTACCGCTGTCTCCCACTTTAAAATAGAGCTTGGGTTCGCCGCTGAGCAGGGTGAAGTCACCTTCTTTTACCTGAACGATGCTGCGATAGGGCCCGCCAGACATTTTCTGGCAATCGGTGCAGTGACAAATGACAACCCGGCTAGGATGCGCCTCGGCCTCGAACGTAATGTCACCACAGTGACAACTGCCGTGAATGGTAATGGCTTGTGACATCTTGCCCCTGCTCCTGTGTCGTTTTAACCGCGCCAACGCCCTATAACTGTCGGCCATGCTCAAGGATGGATCAAGCGTTATGCACTTCTCAACCTTGGTCTTTTACCTATCGCGCGGCTCACCAGAGCAGGGTATCTTCAACCCGTCATGAGACAACAGGTTATTCACCACAAGAGGTAACGCTATGCTTCGCAACGCAATGTTTCGTAACGCTGTGATTTTTTCTTTGCTGCTGTGTTTCGGCAGCGCGAGTTGGGCGGATGAGCGCACCCAAAAAACCATCGAGGCGCGCCAAGGCTTGCTCAAGGTAGTGGCTCAGTACTTTGGCCCGATTGTGGGCATGGCCAAGGGCCAGATCCCATACGATGCGGCGCTGATCGAGAAGAACGCCGGCATGATCGTACAACTGGCTCCGATGATTCCGGATATGTTCGCCATGGATACCAGCGCAAGTGATATCACATCCCAGGCCAAGGCTGACATCTGGGGGGATTACGCCGACTTCAGTGCCAAAGCCGCGACAACCGCAGAACGCGCAGAAGCCTTGGTCGCGGCCACCGCCGAGGGCCGCGGAGCTACCATGAAAGCCTTCGGCGCCTTAGGTGCTTCTTGCAAAAGCTGCCATGACAGCTATCGGCAAAAAAACTAGCCGACCCCATGTTTGAAGATTATGCCCAGTGACCAGCGCCCCCAACTGATTTGGGATCTGCCACTGCGACTGTGGCACTGGGCGTTGGTGATTTGCCTCGCCGGCAGCTGGATTACCGCCGAAGCGGGTTTCGAATGGACGCAAACCCACTTTTATTTTGGTTATACCGCGCTGGCGCTCGTGCTGTTTCGCCTGACTTGGGGTGTCTTTGGCACCCTGCATTCGCGCTATGCCTCGTTCGTCGTGTCTCCCATGCGCGTGTTTCGTTACCTCAAAAACGTCGGCTCCAATCCAACCTCCGCCGGTCATAACCCGTTGGGCGGCTGGGCAAGCGCTCTCATCGTCGGCTTGATTGGTCTACAAGCCAGTCTAGGCCTGTTCATCAGCGACGATATTTTTTATGCCGGCCCGTATAACAGCGTGGTCAGCGATCACACCGCTGACGCGCTTGCAGGCTGGCACCACCGCATCTTCACCCTGATACAAATCGCCCTAGTCATGCATCTTGCCGCAGTAGGCTGGCATACCTGGGGTCTCAAAGAGCGACTGATTCAGGCCATGTTCCATGGCAAAAAAAATCTTCATGAGAGCGCTGGTAACCAAGAAATTTCAGAACACCGGGCAACGATTGCCCTCGTGTTGATGGTGTTGGCCACGCTGGCGGTAACCGCCCTGGTGTATTTCGCTCCAGCACCAGTGTTTGACGACTTCTACTGAACGCACCCATTACGGCGCCGGATTATCCCAGCAAGAACTGTTTTAGCTCGCCTAGGTCGGCGAACCGATACTTAGCCTTGGCGAAACGTTGGCCTGCTGTGAACGGATGGTAAATCGCCGCGCAGTCGATACCTGCCGCAACCGCTGAACGCAGACCGCGCTCGGAATCTTCGATGACCAAGGCTTGGCTGGGTTCAATGCCAAAGCGCGAGAGCGCCAACAAATACGGCTGTGGATCGGGCTTGCTGTTTTGATAGTGAGAGCGCTTGAGAATGAAATCCATGTGGCGCACGACGTCGGGTGTTGTCGACGTCCGTGGCTGGCCGTCCAGTGCATGGATGAGATCGAAATCCACGTCTCGCGACGTAGTCACGATGGCCAGTTGAAAATGCTCGGCAAGCTCAGCAATGAGGCCATCAACACCCTCGATGGTAATGGGCCGAGTACGCAATAACTGCTGATAGCGAGCGTCTCGTGCATCACGCAGTTGGTCCACCATAGCTTCATCGCAGCCAGCGGCGCGGGCCAAGGCCCAAGGATCGGCGCCCACGGCCATATTTTGAATGTAGTCTGTTTCTCGCAGCGTAATGCCAAGGGTGGCCAACTGCTCCTGAATTGCCTGCAGATACAGTGGCTCGGTATTCACCAGCACGCCATCGTGGTCGAAGAGTAAGTGGGTATATGACACGCGAACGGATAGGCCAAGTCGGTTTAACTAGGCCACCTTGTAGCGATCGATCTGAATGTCCTCTTCGCCAAGGTCTGAGTAGTTGTCAGTCACTCGGCCGCGAATGTACTCCTGCCATGAGAAGGCACGATAGTGGGGAATCTCCTCAGCTGCCAACCACGGCTCGACAACTGCATCGACCTTCGGTTGATAGAAGAACGGTATGCTAAATCGTCCTTGAGGACTGGTGATTGGCACAACTCGATGGATGCCAGCAGTGCACCGATCGTTCGTCCAAACCTGCAAAATATCCCCAATGTTCACCACGATGGCACCAGCGAGTGGGGGTACGTCTATCCAGCCATGGGCACGCGAACGTGCCTGTAAGCCGCCGCAGTCATCCTGCAGCAGCAGTGTCATCGCGCCGGGATCGGTGTGGTGATGTAGCGCCATATCGCCAAGGGGTGTTACCGACTCACGCTCAGCGGCAGGCACAGGGTCCTGGGCTGGGTAGAAATTCAATCGCGCAGCGCTGGTATGGGCAGGTCCAAAGCCTCGCTCCATGGTGCTATCAACCGCGTCGGCAGGTAGGCCCAAACCGCTAAGCACCATGCGCATGGTGGTTTCAGCCAGTTCTGTAAAGGCGGTAAAAAATTCGGTAAGCGCGGGTCGAAAATGGTCTGGCTGCTCGGGCCAGCGCGTATGTCGCAGTGGATTACGGGAAATGTGGCCGCCTGCCTTGAAGTCGAAGACTTCTTTCTGATCGCGGCGCTGCTTAGTGAGTTCGCGGTCGTAATAACCCAGTGGATTTTCCGCATCTCGGTATACGGCGGTTTTTTGCGCGCGCGGCATGGCAAAAAAGTCTGCGGCTGCCGCAAACACATCATGAACCTGCGCATCGCACCCATGATTCACCAGCAAGAAAAATCCGTGGTCCTCGCAAGCTTCCACGAGCGCTGCTTTGTCGATGGCTGCGCTATCAAAAGCAGCTGGGCCATCCTCGCGAAAGGCTTGCAAATCAATGACTGGAATATTCTGCATGGCTATCTCCCTCGACCGCAGCTCACCGTCAGCGTTTCTGACGGCATTCGCGATGTTACGTCGAACTACGGCGAATGCACATGCGCGCCACGGCCGCGCTTACTGAGGTGCCGTCATCGGCAGGCTCAGGTATGAGCCCTTCAAATTGATCAACTACGTCAAAGCCAACCTGCACTGCCTGCAGCTGCCGCGATAAATCCCCTGCTGCAACGCGAAAGCGGTTACTGCCCGGGCCACTGATGCGCTCAGCGCCATCCCACTGCAGGTGCTCTTCAAGCACCAAGACGCCGCCGGGTGTCAGCGCCTGTAACAACTTAGGCAACAATTGCGGTGCGACGAAGCGCAACATGATCACCAAGGCATAGGTGTTTTGGGGCAGGCGATGGCTGAGTTCGAGCACATCGCTGCACTGCCAATTCACGCGCAGCTGTTGGCCTATGGCGGTATTTGCCGCCTGAGCGATGGCAACCGCTGACACATCGAGTGCATCGACCCTCAAGCCTAAAGAGGCCAAAAACAGACTGTTACGGCCTCGCCCGCAGGCGACATCCAAGGCTCGACCGCTGTGGGGTATCACATCGTCTTGCTGCAGCTGCTGTAAATACGCGCTCGGCCAATGACGTTGGGCATAGGCACCTGCTCGGTAGCGTGTGTCCCATCGCTGGCGATCGGCTAGATCGATTGAGTCAGGTTGTCCTGTATCCATGGGGGTACTGTAACCCAATGCCTTTTGTGCAGTTGCATGCGAAGAATGGAGAAGCTAGCGTTGTCGCCCCTTTTTATGGGCTCTCACTTTGGCATCCAGCACCGACCAAACTCGTCTTGATAAGGCCGCTATTTGGCTTTCTAGCCTGTGCCTGATTCATTGCTTGTCGGTGCCCCTTGCCTTCTTGCTGGCGCCGTCTGTCTCTGGCTGGCTCGACGCGACAGAGACTCAGACCCACTGGTTACTCTTCGGGCTTGCCGTACCAATCAGCGGTGTCGCACTCTACCGAGGATATAGGCGAGAACCCAATACCCTGACGGTATCCACTGGCGTCGTCGGTTTAACGCTGATGCTGCTGGCTGTTCTGCACTTGCTTGGTGAAGAGTTCGAAATCGCGCTTACCACCCTGGGCGTTGTTTTGGTGATGGTTGCCCATATTCGCAATTTGCATGCGGGCCACGACCACGCCAACGAGACCGTCTGACCCTGTCAACCTTACTGCCCCGCGGAGACCACTATGAAATACGACAACATACTGCAGACCATCGGCAACACTCCCATCGTCAAGCTCAATCGGATAGCCCCAGAGCATGTCGACATGTACGTCAAAGTGGAGTCCTTCAACCCCATGGCATCGGTGAAGGACCGACTGGCTTACGCGGTTATTAAGGATGCGCGGGACAGCGGCGCGCTGAAACCCGGGCAGACGGTGATCGAGGCCACCAGTGGCAACACGGGTATCGCGCTAGCCATGGTATGCGCGGTGATGGGTCACCCCTTTGTCGCCACCATGGTCGAAACATTTTCTATTGAACGCCGCAAAGTCATGCGCGCCCTTGGCGCCAAGGTCATTCTGACACCGGCAGCCGAACGCGGTAGCGGCATGGTTGCCCGGGCCGAAGCGCTGGCGGAAAAACACGGTTGGTTCCTTGCACGACAATTTCAAAACACCGCCAATCCAGACTTTCATGCCAGTACCACCGGGCCAGAGATCTTGCAGGACTTCGCCGGTGAGCGTTTGGACTACTGGGTGACGGGTTGGGGCACCGGCGGCACCCTGTCAGGGGCCGGGCGCACGCTTAAGGCTGCCCGCCCCAACATTCAGGTGGTCGCCGCTGAACCCGAGCAGGCGGCCCTGCTCTCCGGCGGTGCATGGTCGCCGCATAAAATTCAGGGCTGGACGCCAGATTTCATTCCCGAGGTGCTGGATCGCGACATCGCCGATCACGTCGTGCCGGTCAACGAAGACGAATCCATGGCCTGTGCCAGACGCTTGGGTCATGAAGAGGGGATCTTTGTGGGTATCTCAGCCGGTGGCACCCTGAGCGCCTCACTGAAAATTGCCGAGCAGGCAGCGCCCGGCAGCGTCATCGTTACCATGCTGGCAGATACCGCAGAGCGCTATATCTCAACGCCACTGTTCGCCGACATTAACGAAGGCTCTGACGACGACTGGCTAGCCGCGCAGTCTTAGCGCATCGGCTGAGGATCAAGACGGTAGCAGCAGGCGTGTTGCTATCGCCTTTGTTGTGCGCGTCAAGGCGCGACGCGCGATAAAGCGCTGCATGGCGGCTGGGTCAGATTGGCGTGATGTTTCCCAAGAGGTGAAATCTGGGTACCACGTCAACAGATGGAGCCTGCACTCCTGCGATGCGGGCATCGCCTGTGCAGGAGCGAACAATCCCATGGGCTCTGCGCTGTAGGCTTCGGCTCCCTCAAAGGTTTGCCATGCTGCGCTGGACAACGCCACGGCTTCGTCTAGGTGCTCAAAGGGCAGCCAAAAGTCTCGAAACACGTAGACGCCCGCTCGCGTTAGCGGTGCCGCCGATTGAGGCCGCGCTGTGGCTTTCACCACCCATTGGCTTACCACCTCGCAGCCTTTGGGAGGCTGCCAACCATCGTCTGACTCGGTATGCGCGCTGACGGCCATCAACTGGTGTGCCGCCATGCCAAATATGCCCTGCCAAAGACCCCAAAGCGTTGCTTGTGTTCCCTCGGCAAAACTCTCACGCAGCCTTGCAGCGTGGGCCTGCGACTGTTGATCGGAAAAATTGAGAAGACGCTTGGTGTACAACAGTTCGTTCATGTCGCGCGCCTGCCTATGCCTGGTTGACTCAAATCACTCACTTTGTTGCCTTAACCCCATAGCCCTAACCCTAAAACGCTAGGGTTTACCGCAACATGGCGGGGTAATCGAGTTCGGCGCCCCACAAAACCTGCGCGACGCTTGCATAGCGCGATTCGTTAACAAACCCGTGGTGACGAAGGGTTTCCATGTCGCGATTGATGCGATCCAGCGGGTGGCCGCCCTCGGTCATAGTGGTGCCCGCCACATTGCCCATCAGCCGCACCACCTCCGCGGAGGTTTGCACGGCGTGGGTGCCCGCAAGATACAGATCTGCGCGATGCTCGGGGGTTGCCTCCAACCCATCCACCGCACGCTGCCAGGTTATCTCTAGCGCGTTATAGAACATCAGCCGGGCGGAGCGATACAGTGCTAACGCGCGACCAAAGTGGCCTTGAGCCATGTGTTTTTCAGTCAGCTTGCTTGCGCCACCGCCTGGCGTCTTGGTTTTCACCAACGCTGCAACCTCGTCGATGGCCTGTTTGGCAAGGCTCAATGCAACCGGCACATAGGTCGCGAAAACGATGCGCGACGGGCAGCGATACAACGCACCTTCGTAGTAGTGATTCACTGGAGTCTCAGGCTGTGCCGGTGGCACAACCTGCAGCGACGGCACGGTGATATGGTCGATCAGCACATCATTGCTGCCTGAGCCGCGCATGCCTAACGTGTTCCAGTTGTCCTTTACCTGACAATCTTCTATGGCGACGACGGCATTGTGCATTTCGCCGTCCATGATCACCGGTGACATGATCCATTGCGCAAAATTGCAGCCGCTGACAAAGCGCTGGGTACCGGAGATTTCTACCCCGCCAGCAACGCGCTTGCCCTGTAGCGGCGTATGGCCGCTGGCACAGACCAGTCGATCAGGGTTGTCTGCCCACAGCAATTCAACCAGCTCTGCGGGCCACTTGGCCGCCATGAGTTTGGCGGCATTGAACACCATGATATGCCACGCCGCCGCGGTATCGCTGCCGGCAACCTCCTCGCAGACCGCAGCACAGGTCATGGGCGTCACTTCATCGCCGCCCAAGCCGCTGGGCAAAAACAATCGCGGAATACGCGCCTCGACAATGGCTGCAAAGCTGTCGTCATGCAGGCGGTATGCTTGCTCAGACCAGCTCGAATGCGCGGTCAGGCGCCCTTGTACCGACGCGACGCGCGCTAACGCCTCTTGTTGTTCTGTGAACGTTTGTTGTGCCGTCATTGTGCCCCCTTACATGGCCCCAAGGTTATGGCCGTCGATAAGATCTGCGTTGTCAATCATGTCACACAAACCCCTTGGGCTCAGCCCGAAACCGCTTGACCCAAACATCACCGCCCGCGACCGACGAACCCATTTACCATCAAGCCGCATACGCCAGCCAAACAGCTCGACAATTATTTGCGCGTTTTGCGTATCGCTAAGATATTGAGATTTATGAACTTTCACATATTGAAACAAATTAAATCTCAGCCACGGCTTTTCATCCAAAGAAAGTTCTGTATCCTGTCAATCCTCACCAGCTGTAGCTGTACATGCATACAGTAATTTTCCTCGGCAGGGCAATTGCATTGATGTAGCGTCGGCTCGGCTGGTTGAGACCACCCCACCCGCATCTCGCCCGTTCATCTTTTTCTGCAGTCCTGAGTTGACCACTCTGTCGACCATGTTTTCTTGGCCACTTTTTTTGCGGCCACAAACACCATTGCACCTTGCTTTGACTCTATAACGCAGGAAAAGCTGGCAGCCGCGCTCGCCAAGGATAGGTCGCATCACCGACCGCAAGAAATTCTGGGTTGAGCAGACTTTCCTTAGTGTTGTAGGCCAGCGGCTCGCCGTTTGGCTGATATACACCGCCACCCGCCGCGGTGAGGACGGCTTGAGCTGCACCGATATCCCACTCGCTGGTGGGGCCAAGGCGGGGATAGATGTCTGCACCACCCTCAGCCAATACACATAGCTTCAGCGAGCTACCGACAGGCCGTCGCTCGCATTCGTCGAACTGCGATGCCAACTCGGCAAGATAATTTTCCAAACGCTCGCCACCATGGTTGCGGCTTGCCACCACGCGAACCGCTTTTGCATCCTCGTCATAGGGCGTTGCGGGCAGCGTGTGTTTGGCGCCGTTGATTTCAACGTAGGCGCGCAGACCGGGATCGCTTTGATGCACGTCGCCCACGTAAACTTTGTTCTGCACCGGCACACCAACAACGCCAAAGACCGCCTCATGGCCATCGATCAAGGCAATGTTCACGGTGAATTCGCCGTTGCGATTGACGAATTCCTTTGTGCCATCCAGTGGATCCACAAGCCAGTAGCGCGCCCACTGAGACCGCTCAGCAAATGGCGGCGGCGCAGATTCTTCAGAAATAATCGGTATCTGCGGGGTGAGGGCTTGCAGGCCTGCTACGATGACCTGATGTGCCGCCAGATCCGCTTGGGTCAACGGCGATTCATCACTCTTGGTCTCAATCTCAAAGTCTGTCTCGTACACCTTCAAGATCGCTGCGCCAGCGTCCTCGACGATCTGCGTAACGCGATTAACCCACTCTTGGGGGATAGCCTCGGCCATATTCATTCCTCGAAGTCTTCTTGGTTAGCAAACGGTACTTGGCCGCAGCTGCGGCAGACAGAGCATCAGCGCGGCAATCGCGCGAGCCTCATAAAACTCTTCGTGATCGAGTAGCTCGTCGATCTTTGCCAGCGGCCAAAGCACCAGCTCAGGGGGTTCAGGCTCGTCACCGGGTAAGTCGTGGACGTACAGATCCTTTGCCATCACAACATTGATGGTGAATCCCATATGCCCCGGGGCAATACTTAAACGCTTCACAAAACGCACATCTTTGGCGCCAAAACCTGCTTCCTCAGCCAGCTCTCTGACAGCCGCCGCTTCTAGGCTCTCACCCGGTTCCGCCGCTCCCTTGGGTAACGTTAACTGAAATTCGTGAAAGCCCGCCGCATACTCCCGTATGAGCAACAGTTCGTCGTTATCGTTGATGGCCACGACGATCACACCTGGCTCACCCACCGCAGGCAGCCGCTCATACACCCGCTCAACACCGTTGCTGAACGTTAAGTGCAGGGCTTCAATTGTGAAAAACCGGCTCTGCGCCATGGTTTGGATTTTACGAATTAGCGGTAGTGGCATGGGAATTCACACTTCTGTGGGTGCATAGCGGTTAATATGGGCGGCATTCGTGACGCAAATCGGGTCTGTTGCCATAACCCGCCATTGCCAGCCTACAACGAACGCATCAAAGGGGTGCTGTCCATCTATGAATGTCAGTCGAGATCATACCCCAGTACCTTGGGATGCCATCGATACCGTTCTGTTGGATATGGACGGCACGCTTCTCGACCTGAATTACGACAATCAGATTTTTTCGCATCTATTACCCAACGCATTCGCAAAACACCATGAGCTCACCCTCGCGGCGGCGAGCCAGCAGCTAGGCGATCATATGGCGAAAGTTAGCGGCACCATGGACTTTTATCGGCTGGATTACTGGCGTGATCTGACCGGGCTCGACATTTTGGCCCTGCACGAGCAGGCCGCCAACTTAATCTGCTTTCTGCCCAGCGCAGAGGGGTTTTTGCGGACTCTATCCGAGCATGGCAAGCGCACCCTCATTGTTACCAATGCAGACCGGCAATCCTTCGCCATTAAAGATCGAGTGCTGCGGTTATCACCGCGCGTCAACCATGTGATCTCCAGTCACGACCTTGGCATACCGAAAGAGGACAACGCGTTTTGGGTGTGGCTGACCGAGCAATATGACCTAAACCCATCCACCACCTTGTTTGTTGATGACACGCCGAGAGTGCTCAGGGCCGCCGAGACTTTCGGTATTGCGCATACTCTGGCCGTGGCGCAGCCAGACCAGCAGCGCCCACCAAGGGATATGCAGGGTCGACCCAGCTTCGATCACTACGCTCAATTGATCGCGGAGCTAGCGTGACTGCGGTGCGGATAGATCGATGGCTGTGGGCGGCACGTTTTTTCAAGACCCGCTCCATGGCTAAATCTGCAGTGGAAGGTGGCAAGGTGCACCTAGACGGCAACCGTGTGAAACCGTCCAAGGAGCTACGGCCCGGGCAAACGCTGCAGATTCGCCGCGGCGACTTGGTGCAAACCGTCGTCATTCAAGCGCTGTCCCAACAACGCGGCCCAGCGACGGTCGCGCAGACACTTTACGAGGAAACGCCAGAGAGCATTGAGCTGCGCGAACTGCGCAAAAGCACCCAACGGATGGAGCGGGCTGGCCTGAGAGTACCCAGCTCTCGGCCGGACAAAAAGGATCGCCGTGCGCTGGCTCAGCTGCGCGATCTGGATCAAGGCTGGCAACAAACCCCGGATCCTTAGCGCGACCTGCTAGGAACCTATGAATCTGCTGGACACCCCTATGGACGTACTTTTTCGTTTTAGTTTCGCCGACTTACCGATCCGCGGTCAGTGGGTTCGGCTGCAATCGTCGTTGCACGCTGCCGGGCAATTCCGGGCCTATCCCCCCCAAGCCAGCAACTTGCTCGGACAAATGCTCGCAAGCGTTGCCATGATCGCTGACAACCTGAAATTCTCCGGCGCTGTCGCGTTACAGTCTCAGGGAAACGGCGCGTTACGCCGCTCCTTGGCGGAGTGTCGTGACCACACCAACCTGCGCGGCATCATGCATTTGACCGATGACGCGAGTTTTCCGTCAAGCTACCAAGATATCGGCGCTTGGCTCGGTCAAGGACAACTCGCCATTACGCTACTGCCAGACGAGGAAACCGGCATGCAGCCGTATCAAGGCCTAGTCGCCTTGGACCAAGCAGATTTGGCAAAGTGTCTGGAAGACTACTTTGAGCGTTCTGAACAATTGGCTACCCGTCTGTTTTTCGCCGGCGGCACCGAGCAGGGCGCGGATCAACGTGTGACGGGGTTATTGCTGCAACGCTTGCCCAATCACCCGGATGCATCTGACGCTGAGCGTGATGCAGCCCAAGATGCCTGGGAGACGCTCACCGCGTTGGCCGCGACCGTGACGGATGCAGAGCTAGCGACCCTCGACGCGCCAACCCTGCTGCATCGCCTCTTTCACGAATATCCCTGTACGTTGCAGCCAGCCAAAGCCCTGCACTATCAGTGCACCTGCACCCTAGATCGAACAGACAGCACCTTGAGGATGCTTGGCGAGGATGATTTGCAAGCATTGCTCATCGAGCGCGGCGAGATAACCGTAGATTGCGAATTCTGCGGCAAACGCTATCGCTACGCACAGGCTGATGTTGATCGGGTTATTGGTAGCACCGAGGCGCCTTGGCAGCCATCTGGACGGGGGCCGCTGCACTAGGCCGAGGGCTGAAAATCGTTTTACGTCGAGGCAAGCAACATATGCCCAGAATTCGTGCATTCTCGGTATGCCAATCTCTGGCATAATCGCCGACCGCCGAACAGTTACCCTTTTGCAAAAAATAATATGACTACTAACACTCTGATCGATCTACCCACCGCCGACCTTGCTGAGCAAGCTGTGACGCGGGGCGAAGGCAAATTTGCCAGCAACGGCGCGATTGTCGTCGAAACTGGCGCTCGAACCGGTCGCTCTCCCAAAGACCGCTTTATTGTCGACGAACCTTCCACATCAGAGTCCATCGACTGGGGCGATATCAACCAGCCCATCGCAGCAGATGTCTTCGATCAACTGTGGGATCGAGTGCAGGTTCATGTCACCGAGCGCGAAACCTTTTTGTCCCATCTGCATGTGGGCGCGGACCCCGAACATTATCTGCCGATCGAGGTCACGACCGAATACGCGTGGCACGGGCTCTTTGGCCGATCACTCTTTATTACCCCAGATCATTACAACCCCCACAACAAAGAAGTGTGGCGGGTGGTCAATGCACCAACATTCCAGTGCGACCCCGAGCGCGATGGCACCAACAGTGACGGCACGGTGATGATCAACTTTGCCCAGCGCAAAGTACTGATTGCCGGTATGCGCTATGCAGGGGAAATGAAAAAGTCGATGTTCTCCGTGCTGAACTTTCTGCTGCCGGAGAAAGATGTCTTACCCATGCACTGTTCTGCCAATGCCGGGCCAAACGAGGATGTGACGCTATTCTTCGGGCTGTCCGGTACCGGCAAGACAACGTTATCGGCTGATCCTGATCGTTTGCTGATTGGCGACGACGAACATGGTTGGGGCAAGGGCACGGTCTTCAACTTCGAAGGCGGCTGCTATGCCAAGTGCATTGATCTAACGCGCAAGAACGAACCGGTGATTTATGACGCCATTCGCTTTGGCGCCATCGTTGAGAATGTGGTCATCGACGAGGGGCGCAATCCGGACTATGCAGACAGCTCACTGACGGAAAATACACGAGCCTGTTACCCGCGCAGCAACATCGACGCCAAGGTGCCAGAAAACCGCGGCGGTGAACCCAACAACATTATCTTTCTCACCTGCGATGTCAGTGGGGTATTGCCACCGGTTTCCGTGCTATCAAAAGAAGCAGCGGCCTATCACTTTTTGTCCGGTTATACCGCGGCGGTAGGCTCCACCGAAATCGGTTCGACCGAAGCTTACAAAGCAACCTTCTCAACCTGCTTTGGCGCACCATTCTTTCCGCGCCCTGCAGGCGTCTACGCCGATCTACTCATCAAGCGAATAGAAGAGTTCGGTTCTCGGGTCTACTTGGTCAACACCGGCTGGACCGGCGGCGGCTACGGTGTTGGTGAACGTTTCAACATTCCAACCACCCGAGCAATCATCGCCGCCGTACAAAGCGGTGCTCTAGCCGACGCGGCGACGACTCGTATTGCTGGCTTGAATCTGGATATCCCGGTTGCGGTGCCGGGTGTTGATGCAAATTTGTTAAACCCTCGAGATACATGGTCGGACAAAGAAGCGTACGATACGGCTGCGGCGAGCTTGATAAGCAAGTTCCAAGAGAACTTCCAGCGTTTTGATGTCGAGCCAAGCATTGTTGCAGCTGGGCCAGCCGCCTAGCCTGCTTTTTTGCATCACCGCCTGACCGGGCCACCATATTTGCTCGGTTTCGGTGGTGTTACACGCTTTGGGGGAAGCATGATCTAGCCATGCAGTTGGATAACGCCACAATTCATGCGCTGGGGCAGCCCAATGTCGGACTGGATCGCCTCATTCGAGGCATCGAGAAAGAAAGCCTGAGAGTGCATGCAGATGGCTCGCTATCCCAGTCAGCGCATCCCCAAAGCTTAGGTTCTGCGCTTACCCACCGGGCGATCACCACAGATTTCTCTGAAGCACAGCTAGAGCTCATCACCGGTACTCACCCGAGCCCTGAAGACGTGCTACAGGAGCTATCGGATATTCACGTCTTCGTGCAACAAAACATCGGCCAAGAACTGCTTTGGCCCAGCAGCATGCCCTGCATCTTGGCCGCCGATCAGGACAAGATTCCCCTAGGACAGTATGGCTCCTCAAACATTGCCCAAGCGAAAACCGTCTACCGACGCGGTCTCGGCAACCGCTATGGGCGTTTGATGCAGACCATCTCAGGCATTCACTACAATTTTTCTGTGCCCGAGGAACTGTGGAGCGCGCTGGGGAAATCGGATCAGCAAAGCCAAACCGACGCCTACTTTGGCATGATCCGTAATTTTCGTCGGTGGTCTTGGTTGCTACTGTACTTATTTGGCGCAGCGCCTGCGGTCTGCCGATCCTTCGTGCAAAACATGGATCACGGCCTAGAGCAATTTAACGAGGGAACTTATTACCTGCCCCACGCCACCAGCCTGCGCATGGGACGTTTGGGCTACCAAAGCGAGGCGCAAAGTGCGCTGGATGTGTCCTACAACTCGGTAGCAGATTACTCACGCTCGATGCGCATCGGTCTGACGGAGAGCTTTCCCGATTACGCGGCCATTCGCCCGGCCAAGGACCAAAAGCACCCCCAGCTCAACGACGCCGTCCTGCAAATTGAAAACGAGTTCTACGGCACCATTCGCCCCAAGCGCACCACCCGCAGCGGCGAACGGCCCTTGGCCGCGCTGAATGAGCGGGGTGTTGAATATGTAGAGGTGCGATGCGTCGACTTAAATCCATTCGAACCCTTGGGCATCAATGCCGAGCAGATTCGATTTCTGGACACCTTTTTGCTGCTCTGCATGCTGGCGCCTTCGCCTCCAGATTCCGCCGAGTCGCGAGCCAGTTTAGGTCGAAATCAAACCCGTGTGGTCGAACGCGGCCGAGAACCTGGGCTGCAACTTGAAACCGAGAATGGCCTCGTCGCCTTGTCTGCTTGGGCGACGCAATTGTTGGCGGCGTGCGAACCCATCGCTCATGCCCTCGATCAAGCCCGCGATAGCGACGCCAGCAACCTCAACGATACGCTAGCCGATTCAGCAACAGCGTATGAGGCCAGTTTGCAGGCGCAAAAAGACAAAGTCGCTCGCCCGTCTCTCACGCCATCGGCGCGGGTAATTGCCGCCATGGCGACCCACGGCTCTTTCTACAAGTTCACCATGCATCAAGCGCAGAAGATTCAGCAACATTTGCAGGCTGCACCCATCGCGCCTGCAACCCTCACCGCATTGCAGGAGGAGTCCGCAGACTCGTTGCGGCGCCAAGCAGAGGTCGAGGCGGCGGATACCCAGACATTTGAGGAATTTCTGGAAGACTATCTTGCGCTGCCATAGGCCATGACCCTTGGACCGGGCCTAGCGGAAACATGAATTTTCTCGCCCACTGCGCACTCGCACTAGAGGCAAGCCAGCGCTGGCCCCAAGGCCATACGCTGCGCCAAGGGCTACTCGCCGGCGCCATTTTCGCGGATTTCGGCAAGGGCCCTATCGACAACAGCCTGCCCCTCGATTTGCAGACGGGTATCCGGCTGCACCGACGTATTGATGCCTTCTCGAACCAGCATCAGGCAATTCGTGATAGCTGCGCCACCTTTCCGCCTGAGCTGCGTCGCTACGCGCCGATATTCCTCGATATTCTTGGCGACTATTACCTGTCGCAGAACTGGGCGCAGTACTATGCGCATTCTCGAGCCGCCCTAAGCCAGCAGTGTTACGAGGCTTGCGATATTTATTCGGTGCATCTCAGTGCTGAGCAAGCGGCACAGATGACGCAATTTCTGACCTATATGCGCAGCGCCGATCTGTTGGCCAATTACCATGATTGGCATCATATCGAGCGCGCCACGCATTCAGTATTGCGCCGACTCGACAAACTGCCCTTGCTAGATCAGGCCAACGTGGCACTGCATGACCAGCGCGATTCAGGTGCGGCAGCTTTCAGCATATACTTTCAAGATATGCGCCATGCTCTGCCCGAATGGGCATCGCTTATAGCAGGTGTTCGCGAGAGCACGCCATCCACCCGTCAGCGAGAAACGACTTGAAAGCCGTACTTTGTGAATCATTTGGTCCTGCCGAAAACCTAACCTTGGCCGACATCGCTCCGCCACAGCTATTGCCCGGACACGTCATC
>ERZ802822.294-NODE-294-length-35866-cov-7.919333_pt1 | contig 35866 bp, 35 predicted proteins | sample MGYA00345649_ERZ802822 | MGnify/ENA primary metagenome ERZ802822 (study PRJEB30503, sample SAMEA104212359) | marine metagenome | biome: Westerlies Biome; feature: [SRF] surface water layer (ENVO:00010504) within the epipelagic zone...; material: water...
TTTATTTTTTAATTCGGATTGCCTATTCAGACAAAATTGCTCAGAATAATGGTGCACTCGACAGGATGATGTTTCCTCCTACAGGCACTAAACAACAACTTCATCCAAGCGTTTCTGACAGTCTAAGTGCCAGCAGTTGCAAGCCCTCCATCTAATTATACGACGAGGCGCCATTGCTGTAACAATAGGGGCGTCACTCGCAGCTAGCCTTTTACCGAAATCACGTTATATCTGGCGACCTATCGGGTCAGAGAGACTTATCGGATTATTATCTGGTTAGCAAAGACGGGAGCCAGGTGGAGGCTTCAGGAATCAGGATCATCAAAATCCCATAAAGAATGCCAACACCGACAAAAAGTGGCACCTCGCGGAATGCCTTGGCCGGGTTTTCCTGAATGACGCTGGCGCTTGTGTAAATGCCGACACAGACCGGCGGGGTGATCATGCCGATCCCGGCAAAGGCGACGAACACCACATATAGGTGCAGCAGACTCTGGTTGAAGGACAGGGTGATCGCGGCAAAGATCGGCACGGTGAGATAGAAAACCGGAACGATCTCGACAAAGGTGCCGAGCAGCAGGCAGATGATCGCCAGCGCCACCCAGAACAGCGCAAACGTCGCGCCCATATCGGTGAAATAACTGACGATCTGTTGCGGGATCTGGCTGTAGGTCAGGACCACGCTGAGGAAGGTAGCGGTCGCAATGATGGCGAAAATGATCGCTGTGATCGTCGCCGTTTCTTTGAGCGCAAGACACAGCGATGCGAAGGTCAGTTCCCGGTAGATGAAAAATCCCATCACGATCGCCCAAACGCCAGCAACTGCTGCTGACTCAGATGGGGTCAGCAAGCCCGCATAAATGCCGCCAAGAATGATGGTCGGGGTAAATAATCCGGGCAGCGCGCCAAGAAAACTGCGCCAGCGTTCCGCAGCCGAGGCCGGTTCTGGGTTGCGGATGTTGCGGCATTTGATCAGGACAACAATGACCATAAAGACGAGAAGGATCAGCCCCGGGATCACTCCGGCAGCAAAGGTCTGCGAGACCGGGACATTGGTGAGGGCGCTGAACAATATCGCGGCATTTGAGGGTGGAATCAGGGCTTCGAGAAGCGCGGCCGAGGCCGCCAGAACGATGACAAAGGGTCTAGGGTATCCCTGTTCGAGCATCTTTGGCATCATGATCGTGCCAACAGCCGTGATGGCGGCCAGAATGGAGCCACAGAAAGCGGCAAAAAACCCCATGGCAATAACCATGGCAATGCCAAGACCGCCCGGCCAATGGCCGACAAGCGCCGTGGCAAAATCCACCAGGCGTTTGGCAGCCCCACCGCGGAGCATCACCATCCCGGCGAAAATGAACAAAGGCACGGCAACCAGAATGTGCTTTGTCATCGCGCCAAAGGAGACCTGAATCAAGGTTGACCAGGGTAGGCCAAGACCGAGGATGGCGGCAGCCGAGCTGCCGATACCAAATACCAAAAAGATCGGCACCGACATGAGCAACAGCAGGAGTGAAGAGAAGATTGCAAGCGCGTACATGGGTTAAATCTTCTCCAGACTTTTGGTCGGGTTAGTCTGGACCGGATCATTGGGCGCTGGGCCAACCAGCGCCAAGAGTTCAACCAGAATCAGCTCCAGCGCGAATAAGATCATTATCCCAAAGCCGCAAGGAAAGGCCAGATACACCCACCAGACCGGGATTTCAATTTCCAGCTCCATGACCTGCCCCAGCATGAAATAGAGGCTGGTGGCCTCAACCCCAGCTACAAGAAAGACGATGGATGACAGCAGGGCGATCACCGCGATAATCAGTCTTAGGACCGATAATTGCCGTGGGGCCAGAAGATTGTTAAGAACATCCACCTTGATATGGGTGCCGGATTTCAACAACGGCCCCAGAAGCGGGAAGACAAGCCAGCTAGTGAGGATTGGTGGCAGTTCGATGAACCAATCATAGCCGGTGCCGGAGGCGTATCTGATCAGCGCGCTCAGGAACAGCGCAAGCACCATGTTGGCGACAATGAAAATCGCCAGCAGATAAATCGCTTTCTCAAGCCATTCATTCAGCTTGGACAAAGATGCAAGCGCGGCTTTCAACACAGCGCCTGCCTCGTTGTTTTGAGTGCGGGATGCAAGCTAGTTGGCAGCATATTGCTGGGCCTTGACCAGCGTATCCTCATCGAACATGTCTGCCATTGCCGGCATCACCTCATCCTGCATCAATTTATTGAACTTTGCTTTCTCGGCACCGCTTAGTTCGGTGACAACGCCACCACGCTCAATAAATTTCTTCAAGGTATCCTCACCCGCGCCCAGAATGTTATCAGTTGCAATCTGGCCAACTTCAGCGCCAACAGTCAAAACCAGCTCCCGCAAATCATCAGGCAAACTGCTCATCCAATCACGGTTGGCCATGATGTAAGCATCGGCAAAATACTGATAGGGCTTTTGACCATAGGTTAGATATTCCCACCAGCTGTAGGCTTCAATTGATCCCGGAGGGCTATTAATCGTGTCGATCATGCCGGTCTGAAGCGAGGTGTAGACCTCACCAGTTGGCAGTGAGACAGCGTTGGCACCAAGCGCCTTCCACATCGGAAGCTCACTTTTCAACAGGCGGCGGGCTTTCAGCCCCTTCATCACGTCAATGCCGGTCAATTCACGGGCGCTGCTGAAGGTCATCACCGGACCAACAGGGTTATACATGATCAGCTGCGATTTGCTCTTTCTGGTGATATCCCCCCAGATTTCCTGGCCCTTGTCCGAATTCAGGAAAAATCCACGCTGCTGTTCATAGGAGGCAAACAGACCGGGATAGGAGGCAACATTGAAATTCTTGTTGATCGGCGGAAAGCTGACAACCCCAACAACGCCGCCAAGCTCAACAGCGCCAGAGGTGATGGCGCCAAGAACCTCTCTAATGCCGAAAAGCTGTTTGGAGGGATAATATTCGATCTTTAGCCGCCCACCAGACCTCTTTGTCACCTCATCGGCAAACATCTGTGAATGGATCGAGCTTTGATGGGTTGGACTCCAATGTCCAGACATGCGCGCGACAATCTGGTCAGCAACGGCCTGAAATGAAGTGAGCGATATTGTCAGGGCAATGCCCCACGCAACGGGTTTGGTGACGCCACGCAAGGCGGCAGAAAGAAGTCTTCTCATTTATTCCTCCTTGTGATGCAGTCCCTTTATAATCCACATGAATCAGTGACTTGCATTTTACTATGCAGAAAATCAGTCAACCGACAGACTCTTGCTTTACCCAATTATTAGAATCGAAGTATGGGATTACCAAGAATTGATAACAAATATAATTTGCAAATAAATACATTTGTATAATGTATAGGTTTTATTTTTTAATTCGGATTGCCTATTCAGACAAAACTGCTCAGACTAATGTTGCTTGCAAAATGAAACAGTAACCAAAGCAAAAGGCGCACCGGAAGCCAAAGCTGCTGGATGACGAAGATCATAACCAGATTTTAGGGAATAATATGCGGGGGCTGGTTCAGATATTTGCTGTTGGCGGCGGAGGCTTTACCCATTCGCAAGATGGTGATCGCCGTGATATGCTGCTTGAGGATCGTCTGCTGGCGTTGGTTGGGCCGGTTGCCAAACTGAAAATCGGTTATATCGGCCACGCCAATAATGATCGGGCGGATCGTCTCAAGGCTTTTTATACGCGGTTTGAGGGCTGTGCGAGAACAACGCATTTGCCGATAACGGCAGATGCGGCGATGGCACAAGATTTTTTGCAGGATCTGGATATTCTTTATGTTGGCGGGGGAACAACAACAGCAATGCTGTCACATTGGCGCAAATCAGGTATTGCCGATTTATTGTTGGCAGCGATACGCCGGGGGCTTGTTGCATCCGGGGTTAGTGCCGGAGCGATTTGCTGGTTTTCCGACTTGCTGTTGAAAACCGGAGAGGATTGTTTTGAACCCCAGTTTGAACAGCATAAGGGGCTTGGGCTTATTGCCGGAAGCGCGTGCCCGCATTTCAGCAGCGAGCCAGCCCGAAAGCAGGCCATTGAAGCGGCGATTGCCAGTCGGCAATTACAATCAGGAATAGCCATTGATGATGGTGTTGGCGTGCATATTATCAATGGTGTGGTTGCCGAGATTGTGCGCGCTCGCAGCAGCGGGTCGGCTTATCTGCTAGCACCAGATGGTGGCATGAATACCCATCAGCCGCTCACGCACGGTCACCGGCTTGGAATGGGGTCAGCAAATGGGGATGCAAGCATATGAGACGGGGTAAAGGGGTGGGTCGATCAAGAATGGGACGCAAAAGGCGGAATAAAAACGCTGCTGATAGCCCTGTCGAAAGCCTCGAGGGCAAGCGCATTATCGGTTTTGGGCGAGGCAATGGCCCGCTACATGACGCTGACATGGTCGCGGTTCATGAGGCGGCCTTGGCATTACTAGCAAATACCGGCCTTGCCGAAGCTTCGCCGATTGTTGTTGATCTTGTCGTGGCCGCTGGCGGCGGGCTTGATTCGCGTGGCCGGTTATTATTTTCACCGGATTTGGTGACGGCGGCGCTTGCTGGTTTGCGGCGCGATATCACGCTTTATGGGCGCGCCGGTGATAATGACATGGCGCTGTCGTCAGGGGCGGTTCATGTTGGCACCGGTGGGGCATCACCATTGATCTTTGATGCGGGGCTTGGCAAATATCGCGAAACCAATCTTGTGGATCTTTATGATGCAGCGCGGCTTGTTGACCGGCTTGACCATGTTCATTTCTTCAGCCGTCCGGTTGTTGCTCGCGACATGCCGGATGCGCGTCATCTGGATGTGAATACTGCCTTTGCCTGTCTTGCTGGCACGGCGAAGCATGTTTTTACCAGCGCCTCGTCACCAGAATCGGTAAGGGATATTGCGACCATCTGCTATCAAATTGCCGGATCCGAAACGGCGTTTCGCGACAAGCCGTTCCTGTCGCTGAATGTTAACCATGTTGTGCCACCATTGCGGTTTGATCCAATTGCACTCAATGTGATGGTCGAAGCAGTGCGCTTCGGCATTCCGGTGATGGTTAATTGCTTTGGCCAGCTTGGTGCCTCAAGCCCAGTCACAATTGCCGGCTGTGTGACGCAAACAATTGCCGAAACTCTTGCTGGAATGGTTATTGCCTGGCTGGTTAATCCCGAGGCGCGCGCCGTTTTTGGTCCACGACCGATGATTACCGATTTGCGAACTGGCGGTATGGCGGGTGGCAGTGGTGAGCAGGCCTTACTGACCGCAGCCGCCATTCAGATGGCACGCTTTTACCAGCTTCCCTCATCAACAATTGCCGGGGCGACCGATAGCAAAAGCCCCGACGCGCAAAGCGGCTATGAAAAATGTTTGAATGTCACACAGACGGTTCATGCAGGGGCCAATATCATCACGCAGGCCTGCGGTGCGCAGGCTGGCCTTATGGGACTGTCGCTTGCGGCACTGGTTATTGATAATGACATGCTGGGAAGCATTCTGCGCGCCAGCGGCCCTGTTGCCGTATCGCCCGAAACGATTGCGCTGGAATCGATCGATCGGGTGGCGTGCGGTATTGGTCATTTTCTTGGCGAGCCAGAAACCTATGCGCGGATGCATTCAGATTTTCTATATCCGAAAACTGTCGATCGTCTAGGTATAGCGGCATGGGAGGAAGCAGGAAAACCTGACATGCGTGATAATGCGCATGATCAGGTTAGGACGATTCTTGAGGAGCATCACCCAACTTATATTGACGCTAAAAGCGAAATGATATTGCGCAAGGCGCTTCCTATTTTGCTGTCGCCAAAAGATCAAACCTAAGGCGCAGATTTGATAATAGGATCATTTTTAAAAGCTGTGATTATGATGTCTGCCAATTGTCTGGTTTCCTGCGTCATCATGTCAATGCCGCGGGTAATAATCGCAATGTTATATTGCATATTCTGCACAATCGGCCGGGTCATGACGCCGCCTGAAGCAACCGACATGCGCGCCGAAAACGGATCAACAATGGCCGGAACACCAGCCTCACGAACCAGCGCTGCACCAGCCAGAACATTGGCAACACTATAGCGCGCATTGCTCTGAAATTTTTCGGCGAGGCTGGCGTCCATGCCTTGCATTTCAAGCGGGTAGACACTGCCAAATGTCACAAATTCTACCTGGCCAGCAACATCCCTTAAATCGATAGGGTCTTCTGATTTTGCCAGAATATGGCCCTCAGGGATTAAGGCGACATAATTCACCATGGTCTGGTAAAGGATGTCCACACCAACATAAGGCGGCGACCGCGAGACAATGCCAAGGTCAAATTGCTGCAGCCGGATTGCGTCGACAATGGCCGGTGTATTATGCGTGTATATGATCGAATGGGTCGAATCATCCTGCCGGCGCATCTGGCCAAGAGCCCGTGGCAAGAGCGATGTCGAAAATGTTGGAATGACACCAATGGAAATCTTACCAACCGCCTTTTTGCGAATTGAGGCTGCCAGGTCATCAAGCCGCTCAATGTTGAGGAACGTGCTTTCAACCGCCAAATGAAAACGTCGCGCCTCAACAGTCGCGATAATGCCGCGCCCCTGACGAACAAAAAGGGCAAAACCAAGATTCAACTCAAGGTCGCGAATAAGCCGCGTGACACTTGGCTGAGAGACCAGCATTTGCTTTGCTGCACCAGTGATCGAACCAGTTTGCATAACAGCGTTAAAGGCCTTGAGTTGGCGAAAATTCATTTTATCCCCTTTTGGCCAATCATACCTTTTTTCTATTAATTCATCCAATAATTATATTTGCCTAATGATTAAGCCGACTGATAGCGTTTGTGCATGGCATCGACTGGGGTGGGTATTGGGCAAACAACTATTTTCTGTAGCTGAGGCACGGCAAGTCGCAAAACGGCGTCTGCCGCGCATGATGTTTGATTTTATCGATGGCGCATCGGGTGATGAATCATTACGTGATCTCAATTCGGCAATGATTGACCATGTCAGATTGATGCCCCGCGTTCTGATTGATATTTCCGAGCGCGCAATGTCAACGTCTATTCTGGGACAAGAAACAGGTCTTCCTTTCGGAATCGCGCCAATGGGTATGTGCGCGCTGTCATGGCCGGGAGCTGATTTCAGTCTGGCGCGTGGAGCGGCAAAGCGGCGCATACCTTTATGTGTGTCAACAGCATCGTCAATGGCACTTGAACAGGTGATCAAGCTAGCCGAGGGTCATGCCTGGTTTCAGCTTTATGCTGATCAGTCAAACGGGTTTGTTGATGAATTGGTCGACCGCGCCATTGCCGCCAATTATAAAATGCTGATTCTGACCGTTGATGTGCCCATCCCTTCAGTGCGGACACGCGACAAACGCAACGGGTTTTCCTTTCCAATGAACTGGGGCGCGTCACAGATATGGGACTTTGCCAGCCACCCCAGATGGTCGCTTGAAACCGCGCTTCACGCGATCCGGCATCAAATGCCACAGCCAATGAACTATGCCACATCAAGCCAGAAGACAACCTTTGTGCGGAATGCCAGCCGAGCCGGTGCCGACTGGAATTTTCTTGTCACTTTGCGTGACCGCTGGCCGGGCAAGCTGGTGGTCAAAGGAGTACAGTCGGTTGAGGATGCTTTACGCATAAAGACAATCGGGGCTGATGCCATTTATGTGTCGAACCATGGTGGTCGCCAGCTTAATGCCGCGCCGGTGGCAATTGACTCGCTTGTCGAAATCCGCAATGCGGTTGGTGGCGCGTTTCCGTTGATTTTTGATGGCGGTATCCGCAATGGCGAACATGTCATCAAAGCGCTAGCTGCTGGGGCAGATTTTGTCATGCTGGGTCGCAGTGTGATGTATGGTCTTGGTGCAGGCGGTGCGGCTGGTCTTGCGCAAATTCTGGATTTGATCGAGGCCGAAGCAAGTTCGGTGATGGGTTTGCTTGGATGCCGAAATGTTGCCGAACTGGGCGCTGCAAATTTAGCTGGAAATTATGAACCTTTGATGTTGCGAACAATGCTGGAAAGGGCTGCCGAATGACGCCACCAAAAAAGATAAGGGGCGGCGCATTGCTTGCGCGTGCCTTGCAGGAAAAGGGCGTTGAACATGTGTTCACCCTGTCAGGCGGGTTTTGCAATCCTGCGCTTGAAGGGTTTATGGAATGCCAGATGAAGGTGATCAATTGCCCGCATGAACAGGTGGCTGGACATTTCGCCGATGGCCATACGCGGATCACGCGCAAACCTGCGGTTTGTCTTGTCGGACCAGAGGGGTTTGCGAATGCCGTGCCAGCAATGATGGAGGCTTGGGGCGAACGTTCACCGGTGATTTTTGTCACTGGATCAAGCACGTTGAAACGTCAAGGTGCAGGCGGATTCAAAGAAATTGACGATGTTGCAATCGCCGCGCCGCTGACAAAATATAGCGCCACCATAACCGATGGCGAGCGCATCAATGAATTTGTTGACCGCGCCGTCAAGATTGCCACCAACGGCTATCCCGGGGCGGTTCATCTTAGCCTTCCTGTTGATATTATGTTTTCCCATTTTGCAGAAGATGCTGGCCGCGATGAACGGCCATTTGATCTGAGCATGCAACTGCCAGCGCGCGCTTGGCCAGAACCAGCACGCCTTCAGCAACTGCTGCAAAAGCTCAACAATGCCAAACGGCCGGTTCTGATTGGCGGACATGGTGTTTGGTGGGCAAAGGCCGAGGCAAAACTTGAAGAGGCTGGCCGGCTGCTTGGCATTCCGGTGTTTAACATCCCCTATCATCAAAAACTGCTAGGCGAAGAATGCGAAGCCTATATGGGGCTTGCCGATATCCATCAATATCATCCTTCCGCCGATGCGTTTCGTGACGCTGATCTGGTGCTGATGGTTGGTGGCCGACTTGATAATCAGATGAATTTTGGCAATCCACCATTATTTCCATCAAGCGCCGAACTGGTATGTGTCAATGGATCGCACGAAGAAATAGAGTTTAACCGCGCGGCTGATTTTGCCTTATTATGTGATCCAGCTGCGTTTCTAGAAACCTTGGTCGCGCATCGGCAGAATCCCGATTTCCGCCTGCCCCGCGATTGGTATGATTTAAACCGGCAATGGCGTGCTGCATGGGTTGATAAGATGCTTGCCGATCTTGATCATGAAACAGCGCAGCCAGCATTTGAGGGTCGGATTCACCCCTTGCAATTAGCACTTGATGTGCAGGGCGCGATGAGTGATGGCGACTGGCTGGTGATCGATGGTGGCAACACGCATTTCTGGTCGGAAATTGCGGTGAATATTGCCGGATTTCAGGGGAAAAAACTTGGTGGGATTTTGCATCCAGGCACCTTTAGCCTTTTGGGGGTTGGTGTGTCGTTTGCGGTATCGGCAAAAAATGTTGATCCCAACCGCAATGTTGTGCTGATCAGCGGCGATGGTGCCTTTCTGTCAGGGGGGTTGTCGATTGAGGCTGCCTTTCAAGAAAATCGTCCCATCGTTGTCGTGATTGATAATAATGGCGGACTTGACTGTATTTCCCAGCAGCAGGAAAGGCTATTTGCCAGCGGCACGCATTATGCTACCGATTTCCGTGATATTCCGTTTCACGCGATGTTTGAGGGGCTTGGTGGGCATGGTGAATTGGTCACAAGGCGCGAAGACATCATTCCGGCGGTGCAACGTGCCATGGCTACTGGCAAGACGGCTTGTGTAAATGTCAAAGTGAAGGGGGTTATCAGCCCGATTGTTTTGGCAACCACATCAAAACGCGACAAGGCGTCGATTGAATAACCGTGAACAGGGGGCCAAACTATGGCGGTTTTATCTTCTCACTTTTTGAACGCGGTTGATGGAACCCATGCTGGCGCAGTGGCGGTTAGCCTGATGTCAATTGGCGATGACGACCAGCGCAAAACGCTATTCACCGCCGAAAGTGACGCACATGGACGATTTTCCCATGGCTTTGACGCTGACAATGGGCAATCATATGAAATGGTGATTGCCAGCGGTGCCTATTTCAAGACAGCGAATTTACCAAGGTCAGGGGCACAGATTCTCGATGAAATTGTGGTGCGCTTTACCACACCTGATCCAGACAGCAGGTATCATATTCCCGTCATCATGGCACCCAACAGCTATTCATGCTGGTGGTCGGCTTAATGGTCATAACATATAGTGAGGCTTAACTGATGAGCGAATCAGGGTTAAACATGTCGCGTCGTATCCGGCGCACCCCTTATTCTGACAAGGTTGAACAGCATGGTGTTCGCGGGTTCAGTGTGGTCAATCATATGCTATTACCAAAAGCCTTTTCAGATTCGGTTGAAGATGATTACTGGCATCTTCGCCAAGATGTTCAAATCTGGGACGTTGCCTGCCAAAGGCAGGTTGAAATTTCGGGACCTGATGCGACACATCTGATTCAGTTAATGACGCCGCGCGACCTTCGCCAAGCGCGTGTTGGGCAAGGGCTTTACGTTCCACTGATCGACGAACATGCTGGCATGGTAAATGATCCGGTGCTGTTGAAACTGGCTGAAAACCGTTTTTGGCTGTCGATTGCCGACTCGGATGTTCTGCTTTGGGCAAAGGGGCTGGCGGTGGGCGCGGGTCTTAATGTGGTTGTCAATGAAGCTGATGTAGCACCACTTGCAATTCAAGGGCCAAAGGCCGGCCAATTAATGGCCAGTCTGGTTGGGGATCAGATTCAGCAATTGCCCTATTTTGGGTTTGCCATGTTTGATCTTCTTGGCACAAGCCAACTGATTGCGCGATCAGGTTACAGCAAGCAGGGCGGTTTTGAGGTTTACCTTGCTGGCGGCGATATGGGGTCTGACCTTTGGGATCTGATCTGGGATGCTGGTCAGCCCTATAATATCAAGCCCGGCTGCCCAAACCTGATCGAGCGCATCGAAGGTGGGCTCATGTCTTACGGAAATGAATTCACCCTTGCCAACAATCCGCTGGAATGCGGCTTTGATCGTTTGTGCCATCTTGGTGATGAAATCAATTATATTGGTCGTGCCGCGCTTCGCCAGATTGCCACTGACGGGCCGGTTCAAGCCATTCGCGGAGTCCGCTTTGGCGGTGATAAGACACCGCCATGTGGCAAACCATTTCCAGTAACCGGTCTGGATGGCGTGCCGGTTGGGCAGATCACATCTGGAATCTATTCGCCGCGTTTGAACTGCAATATTGGCATGTCAATGATCCTTAAAACCCACTGGGATTATGACACTGCCCTGCTGGTTCATACGCCCGATGGTGTGGTGCGTGATGCCGTGGTTTCTAGATTACCCTTTTGATCATGGCTGTGGCCAAGCCTGTCTTCTAGGTGACGAGCAGTCTTTGTGCGAAAGCATGGCTGTTTGAGGCCTCAAATTGCTGCCGCTATTCATGGATTTTGCCAATTGGCAAAGCCATCATCTAGCCTGTTGACCTTCCCCTAGGAGGAAGATCTATGTTCCGTCAGTAGGAGAAATTTATGACTACCACAACCAACAGCTTAAACATCCATTGGCAGTGCAAACCTACATGGAAGCGCGCAAGCTATAACACCAGTTGGTGTTTACTTGGCTGTTCGATTGGTGATCTGGGAACGATATTTTATTTTCAAACCATGGGCATTGATTGGCCAGTTATATGGATTATGTCGCTTGCTATTATAAATGGCCTTTTGACCTCAATCATTTTGGAAACAATCATTTTGGCGCGCCAGATGGCGTTCAACATCGCATTGAAAACGGCGTTTGGCATGTCTTTGATTTCGATGATTTCAATGGAAGTGGCGATGAATCTTACCGACTTTATGCTAACAGGCGGGGCCTTGCTCACTTGGTGGGCCGTGCCGCTTATGCTTTTTGCCGGTTTCATCACACCGTTGCCCTATAATTACTGGCGCCTGAAAGCGTTGGGCAAAGCCTGTCATTAAAACCACCGCATTTAGTTTGGGACATTCCGATTATGGCCTTTCATTGCAGATCATCAAAAGGACCTTACGCAACATGACTTTACGCAAAACCACCCTTGCCGCAGCCCTCGCCCTTTCATGCGGTCTTTCTATGCTTGCCTATGCGCATAGCGGTGCCACCGGCATTGTCAAAGAACGGATGGATTTCTTCAAACAAAACAAAGATAGCCTTAAAGCCATCAAGACGCATTTTCGTAATGGTGATCTTGATGCGATTATTCCGCTTGCTAAGCAAATTCGTGATTGGGCAGAAAAGATGCCAGCCTATTTTCCAGCGGGAAGCGATGGCAAACCATCCGAAGCATCACCACAAATCTGGTTGGATTTTTCTGGATTTGAGCGTGCTGCCAATGCCAATTATCAAGCTGCTAATCAATTGGTGACTGCCGCCAAAGCAAGTGATTCCAAGGCCGCGATAAATGCGTTTAAAGCCACTGCAGCGACCTGCAAAAGCTGTCACAAATCATATAAATTGGATTAATGAGATGCGCAAAAATACCCTTGCCTATTTATGCCTGACACTGACGGTTGCCACCCCAATGCCAAGCATTGCTGATAATCCTGTTGAATTACGTCCCGATGACCCAGTCTATGTAAAGCTTGGAAAAAAAATCTACATGGATCAATGCGCAAGCTGTCATGGTGTGAATTTGGAAGGGCAAGCTGGATGGCGCGACAAGATGGTTGATGGCATGCGGCTTGCCCCACCACATGATAAATCAGGCCATACATGGCATCACCCAGATGCGTTGCTTTACAAACTAACCAAATATGGGTTTGCCGCGATGATTGGCAGTGACTATAAGGTCAGCATGCCTATTTATGATGATGTGTTAAAAAACGAAGAAATCATCGCAGCCTTGTCTTATATCAAATCGACATGGCCAGATGATGTCAGGCAAATCCATGATAAAATCAATGCTGATTACAAGCTGAACAATGCCATGGAAAATAGCAAACGCGGTTCTTAATCTGTCAAATCTTCGCGGAATCCAGCGCTAGCTGTCTTGATTTTTGACCAGCAAGACACTGATTTTCGCATCAGCCATCCCATGATGATGTTGGTGATCCATTTTTCGTAAAGTGCTGGTGATAATCTTGTCACTGGTTCGTATTCTATTTTGTTATAATAGGCAAAAACTTCAATTTGCAGGTCATTTATTTGCCGTTCAGCAAGAAGATCCTTGATTTCATAGCTGGTTCGATTGCGAAACCAGCGTTCAAATCTTTTGTTTAACTTCCGTTCGATCCAATACATATGATTTGATCGGTAATCGGCCTCGATCACCTCGAGCAATGCGTGATCATCGGCTGTCATAGATTAATCGCTCCAATTGCTGTAGACAGAGGCTACCCACTTGTCGTAAAATCGATCCGGCAAATATGACATTATGATCGCAGATACCAACCCGCACCCGAAAAATCAAATATCATGAATGAATCCAGCGCACTTTTTGGCCTGTTTCTCTCAGCTTTTCTTGCCGCCACGATTTTACCGGCGCAATCCGAGCTTGGCCTTGGATATTTGGTGATTACATCAAAATATTCAATTGGGCTGCTAGTTATGTTTGCCAGTCTTGGCAATACGCTTGGCGCGATCGTCAATTGGGCCATCGGGCGCAGCATTGCATCATCGGTTATGCGAATGGAAAAAATAAAAGCCTCGCCGCGCTACCACTCGATTACCCGCTGGTATCAAAAATTTGGACGCTGGACACTTTTGCTAAGCTGGGTACCAATCATTGGCGATCCAATCACCGTGATGGCTGGCATTTTTAAAGAACCCTTGAAAAGCTTTGTTTTTATTGTCGCGCTGGCAAAAACCACCCGCTATGTGGTGATTGCGCTTTTTGCTGAAAAATTTGCTTTTGGATAGACGTAACAGGCCGCTATGATTTGGCGCGTTACATTTTCCCAATTAGACATGGCGTTATCATAAAAATGCAAAAAGGAATGGATGCATGATTGATTTTTATACATGGACAACCCCGAATGGCCGCAAAGTATCGATCCTTCTCGAAGAGCTTGGCATCGATTACGAAGTGCATTCCATCAATATCACCCAAGGAGATCAAAATAGCCCTGCATTTTTGAAAATCAGCCCAAATAACAAAATCCCAGCCATCATTGACCGTGACAATGGTATGAGTTTGATGGAATCCGGCGCTATTCTTGTCTATTTGGCCGAAAAATATGGGAAATTTCTGCCAAAAGACAGAACCGCACGCGCCAAGGTCAATGAATGGCTGATGTGGCAAATGGGCGGATTTGGGCCGATTCTTGGTCAGGCACATCATTTCCTGCATTTCAATCCGGGCAAGTCAGATTATGCCGAAGAACGCTTTCGCAGCGAAGTGGCGCGGCTTTATGGCGTGCTCGATCGGCGGCTTGAAGGGCGCGATTATATTTGTGACGATTATTCGATTGTCGATATGGCCTGCTGGCCATGGGTATCGCGCTATGAGTGGCAACAGGTCAATCTTACCGCTTATCCAAATGTCCGATCATGGTATCAACGCCTTCTGGCACGCGATGCGGTACAAAAAGGTTATCAAGTGCCAAAACAAATGGGGGAAATCCCGCAAGGCTAATCCGTATTTTTCAACCATCAGCTGTCCTACCCATGAGCCGGGCGGGACGGCCATTACCATCTATAATATTTGAGGAGTGATTTGTCTCATGCTAGCCCTTGATCACTTGGCGGTAGAAATCCATCCGTTAACTGAGGGAAAGTACGGCGAAGCTTACAATTACTGCGCGCAGTCGCGATGATTTTAACGTCATTGTTAATAGCGAAGAATTGCACAAGACCAAACAGTCGATTTTCAAAGTCAATATAACCAGTGCCGATCTTCACAAGCTAACAGAAAACCGTGTCGATAAAGATCATCTTATTGCATTCGCCTTTATCTTTTTGCTGGAACGCGAACCTGTTGACGCGATTCAATCCGCCTTCAACATGAAAACCATCAGCCATTATTTTCCTGAATTTCCCAAAGCGGTGAAAAGCTGGGTTGATGAAAATGCCAAATAGCGATTTTGGATAAGCGCATATCGCCTGCCTGCTGCTTAAATCAGGCGGCGCTGCCTTGCCATCATAAATTGGCCGTTCCGGTCGGAACCGGCCAAAAACCGAAAAATATGGCATGGGATTTGCAAAGGCCTCATCAAGGTCAAACCCCTAATTCGTGCAAAGGATCCCAAAAAGAGAATTTGACGCGAGTTAGCAGTGGCTTGGACCTCCGATGAGAACCCTCATCAGCCTTAACGGTTGGTGGGGGTTTTTCTTTAGGCAAAATATGCAAATTCTGGCATTTATCACCATTTTGATGGCCATCCTTGTTACAGACCGCGGTGACGCATAGGATTACTCTAACGACCAGCTTGTCAAAGGCCGCTATTCGCTTCACCGTGTTGGTCCACTAAAAGGGTCGACGCCGTGTTATGTGGCGATCCTGCCTTATGTCGAACAGCCGGATATATTGGGAACGCCCGAACGCGTCAAACGGCTTTATGGCCGTGTTTTGCGAATCCATCTCGAACGCGCCAGTTTACGGGGTGATTCCTATCTTGATTAGCCAAACGCCACACATTTGACAGAATTTGTCATCTAAAGCAGACTTTTTAAGACCATCGCTTTGCTGCATGGGATCAGCATCGCAGCCTATAGATCAACCTGTCATGACAATGACAACGGGAAAGATAGAGGCAAATTATGACGCCATTTATTGCAAAATTGATTGAACGAAGCTGTGTCACAACACATGCCGATTGTCCACTTGATGATTTAATCGCGATTCTTGCCGAACGCCGCATTGGCACTGTGGTGGTGGTTGATCGTGATCAGCAGGTTATCGGCATCGTTTCGGAACGCGATATCATTCGGCATTTATCAACCGGTGGCACAACAGCCGACACCTTCGCCAAAAATATTATGACAAGCAAGGTGATCACAGTTGAAAATAACGTCACATCAGCACAGCTTATGCAGCTGATAACCGAGCATCACATCCGGCATGTGCCAATCACCTGTGATGGCAAGCTTGTTGGCATTGTGTCGATTGGCGATGTCGTCAAACGGCTTTTAGAAAAATATGAACAAGAAGCCGAGTTGATCAAGCAATTCATCAACTCATAGCCAGCCAACGAGGATAGGTTCCGGCTTCATCAGCTTATGAAAATAAGCCCGCCAACACAGATCAGAACAACACCGGTAATGCGGTTAATACGCTGGCGCAAAACTGGAGAATTGAACATTTTTGACACATGATCAAACATCAGCGCCAACGCCAAATTGCCAAGAAATGGCACCAAGGCTGATAGACCACCAATAACAGCTATATCAATTGGCTGAAGCGCCGCTAGAGTAAAAAACCCCGGTAGAATACCGATATAGAATAAAATGGCCTTTGGATTACCAAGAATCACAAGAATACCTGCAAGCAGCCCTGCCAGCATGCCCGGACGGGTCAATTGATTGGGAAGATTGATCGTTTCTATTTTTAACCGCAAGAGATGGACCCCCATTGCAAAAAACACAAATACCGCCACATATTTCAGCCAGAAAATCAAATCAGCTTGAAAGCTAGCCACCTGACTCAGCATCAAAAGCGCCGCAACGGCCCAGGCAAAATCACCGAATGCAACCCCAAGCGCCAATGGCCAAGCGCCAGCAAATCCGTCTTTCAAACCGCGCGCAAGCATTGCCACCCACACCGGTCCAGGCGTCAGAAACAGCAAAAACAGCGCGGCAATATAGAGGCCTATTTCACTAGCGGTTATCGTCACTGAATTGACAGCCTTTTCTGGAAAATATGGCAGGTGGTAAATCGGGTCAGATTTTTTGTTCCCCTAGTATTTCTTGGGGGAAAAAGATCAAAAACAAATCATCGGATTTGGATAATATCTAAACGTCATCGCGACGGCGTTTGCCGCTATGCCGTTTCTCACTATGGCGCTTTTCATATTGTTTCTTCATATATCCGACAAGATGAAAAGCCACCATGGTAATCAGAAAATAAGAGGCAAATTGATCAACAAGATGTTCGGTTAACGGCTGTTCGGATTCATCCTCACCCATGATTTACCCTATCATCTTTAAATCATTCTAACGATTTCACCTTAGCCAGATTGCGGTGGCAATTACCATGAAAACCCGCATGGTGAGTGGAAAGAGTCTGCCAACATCGCCAAGCGTCAATTTCATCATGCCATTATCAATTATTGATCAAGGCACTTGCACCGCAGCTAAAGTCAGGCCAAGCTTCATCAAGATAATTATTTGTTTTATTTTTTATGTCTTGGCGCTATGTCAGCCCCATAAAACAGGACGCCTATGATGATTGACAGTTTGACCCGCCCGTTTCGTGCCAAGGCTGTTGATGATATCTATATCAATATCAGCCATTTTCTTGATCATTTTATCATGCTTATTTTTGCCAAGGCAGCCTATGATGCTGGTCGTCATTTCGGGTTTAGCTATGATGAAATCATCGTTTATGGCGCTGTTGGATTTGTGCTATTTGGCGGCATGGCGCCGATTGCCGCCCAGCTTGCCGACAGGTTCTCGCGCTCATTATTAATGGTGATCTTTCATTTTGGCATTGGCCTTGGCGCAATTTTGGCAGGGCTGTCACAAAATATTTATCATCTTACCGCTGCCATTGGCATGATCGGTGTTTTTGCCGCGATCTATCACCCTGTTGGCATTCCAATGCTTGTTAAAAGCAATAAAAAGATTGGTTACCGGCTTGGGGTAAATGGCGTGTTTGGCAATATGGGAGTTGCCGCAGCCCCGTTAATTACCGGATTACTGCTGACCGTTGGCGATTGGCGGATATGTTTTATCCTGCCTGGATTATTTTGTTTTGCTTATGGCGTGGCTTTTACCAAATCTTTGAAGCTTGATAAAGATGATCCCGCAAAGCCGCGAAGTAGCGCAGCTGATTCCTTTGCGCCAAATTGGAAACGCGCCCTGGCGGCGTTGGCATTATCAACAGCAAGTGGCGGCTTTATCTTTGGCGCAATGACGTTTGTCGTGCCACGCTATTTTGAAATTTCAATGACCAATCTTTCAACATCGGTTGCCATTACCGGCCTCTTGGCGTCAATAGTTTATGCGGTTGCGTCATTTTCACAAATTGCGGTTGGCTGGTTAATTGACCGCTATTCACCAAAAAATATTCTATTCGTCATGGCTGTCGGGCAGGTTTTATTCATCTATCTCGCAGCGCAATTTAATGATCTGGCGCTGTTTGTGGCGATGCTTTTGGCAATGAGTTTTGTTTTTGGTCAAATTCCAATCACTGATGCAATCTTATCGCGCTATATCCCCGATGCATGGCGCGGCCGTATTTTCAGTGTGAAATTTTTGCTGAATCTATCAATTGGTGCCAGCGTTTTGCCGGTTTGCGGATTGATCCTGCAAGCTGGCTTTACCATGACAACGCTGTTCAGCTTGATGAGCATTGTTGCCATTTTGATTGTTCTGGCAGCGATTATTCTGCCGCAACAGCAAAGCGATCAACGGCTTGATCACGCCGCTGCCGAATAGGCAAATGACCTTAATGATCGGCGAATACAAGCTTGGCTTCACGGCGAAGCACCTTGCCAACCGGACTTCGCGGCAGTGATTCGGTGATGTAAATCCGCTTTGGTGCCTTGACCGAATCAAGCCGTGATTTGACAAAAGCAATCAAGCCCGCCTCGTCAATACTGGCCTGTTTTGACAGCTCAACCGCAGCATGAACCGCCTCGCCCCATTTATCATCAGCAAGGCCAAAGACAACACATTCAACAACATCAGGATGCTGGCCTAAAACCGCCTCAACATCATTTGGATAAACATTGAATCCTCCAGTAACGACAACATCGCGAATCCGGTCTTTGATAAAGACAAAACCGCGATCATCAATATAGCCAATGTCACCTGTATGAAGCCAACCATCGATAATCGTCTCGCTAGTTTTTTCAGGCATCTTATAATAGCCCTTCATTACCAGATCACCGGCAAGCACCAATTCGCCTTCTTCACCCGCTGGCAAAAGCGTGCCGTTTGCATCCATGATGCCAATGTCGGTCATGCAGGTGCCGCGGCCAGTTGACGCGTGATTTGCCGGATCCTGCCAATCCTTGGAACGCATGCAAATGGCAATTTGCGGCACTTCGGTTTGTCCAAAACAGGTTTCCATCGCATGATTGAAAATCGGCATGGCACGCGCAACAACATCAGGTCGGATGGTTGCCCCACCAATGATGAAATGGCGAAGTGATGACAGGTCGATATCATTGATCCGGTCATCTTCGAGCATCATATAGCAAAGCGTTGGCGGCACAAAAATCGTTGTCGCTTGCATTGTTTCAATCGCATCAAGAATCGCTGCAGGGCTTGGTTGACCCATAAATAGCTGCGTGCCGCCAACGGCGAAAATCGGCAAAATCATCGTATTGGCACCATGTGTCATTGGCGCTGCCAATAGATGACGATCCTCAGCGTCAAAGCCGAATGCGGCAATCATCGACGCAATACAGCTATTAAAAACCCGATAGGTTTGCATCACGCCTTTTGGCACGCCAGATGATCCGCCGGTGAATTTGATCGCTTGCAGATCGTCGCTATCAGCCAGATGACGCCTTGGCATCTTGCCAGCATTGGCCGCCAGTAACGCCGCCATATGACTGTTAGCGCGTGCTGCCGTCTCACTGTTTTTTCCGGCCAGAAGATGACCCGTCACGGCACCGAATTTCTCATCACAATCAGCATCGAAAATCACAATGCTTGGCGTTGTTAAATCAATGATTCGATCCAGCTCGTCACGGCCATTGCGCGGGTTTAGCGGCACCCATATTTTGCCAGCGGCATAGGTTGCAAGCCAGCCAAGAAGATGCTCGAAACTGTTATAAGCGCAAATGCCAACACGGCTTTGCGGAGATGGGTCAATAGTTTGAAGCGCGTTTGCCAGCGCATTGACCGATTTGGCAAGATTACCATAGGTGATTTTGCGCTGATCCGCCCCATCATTGATTTCAACGGCAATCCGATCTGGCCACCGTGCCGCCGATCGGAAAAAATTATCAATCGGCATCATGACGTGAGACATTGTTAAATCCTTCAAAAACCAAAGACTGACAAACGCCGAGATCGTGACAGGCGGGCATGAGTGAACCGGCAAAAGCCAAGCCCTTAGAGCCAAGCCCACAGAGCCAGACCCATAAAGCCATTCACGCGATCAAAATATAGCCGCCTAGCCCCCCAAGCGCGATTAAAAATAATTGCCGAAACAAATCTTGTGACAGACGCTGGCGAAGCCCGAGACCAATCTGCATGCCGATAAGCGCTGGCAATAACGCCGCCGCCGATAAGATGCCAAGCGATAAGGGCATCAGATCATGCCGGTATAGCGCCAATCCCAATGAAGCTGTCGAGGCGGCAAATAATATGCCCATTGCCTGCACAAGCGCATCACGCGGCAGGCCAATTGATTGCAAAAACATTACCCCTGGCACAAATAGCGTTCCGGTCAGTCCAGTCAATAGCCCATTTATCGCCCCACAAACCGGCCCCAGAATCATCTCAAGGCGCGGTGATAATTGTGGCGGTTTTGTCATCAGGCCAGATATCGCATAAAGCAGCAAAAGCGCCCCAAGACAGCGATGCAAAAATTGTGTCTCGACAAGGGTTGAAAGCTGGGCACCAAGATGAACCATCACCACCGCCATCAGCAAAAACCGCCAAAGCCGCCGCCACAGCGCGACAATCTGACCGCCAGCCAATGCCTGCCAGACATTGGTTGCCAAAGATGGCATCACCAACAGCGCCATTGCAGTTGGCAAATCGACAATGATTGACAAAAGACCAAGGCTAACCGTTGGCAAACCAAGCCCGACCATGCCTTTGACAAAACCGGCAAGGCAAAAAACCACGCCAACCATGATCAGCAAATTTGGATCAGCCATGATCATAATCCTGCTTTGCCGATTTCGGAGCGTTTTTCGCCGATCGCGCTGACGATCAACGCTGAAGATAAACGCTGGCGATAAAAGGAGCATGGTTTCATTGCCAAAGACTGGCAAGAAACAATCATAACAGCAAGGTTTCAATAAGGTAAAACAGTCGTAATCACTGCCTATTCGCCGCGAATCCTGATAATTGTTCGCCGGTTTTTAGCCCATGCTTCGGGTGATGCACCACGCATGGCTGGCCGTTCTTTGCCAAATGATTTGGTGGTGATCCGTTGCGGGTCAACACCCATACGGGCAAGCTGTTTGCGAACCGCTTCAGCGCGTTTGTGCCCAAGCGCGATATTATAATCGCGTGTTCCGCGCTCATCACAATGCCCCTCAATCAGAATCTGAACCGCCGGATTGGATTTCAAATAATCGGCAACAAACAAAAGACCTGAGAGGGTTTGCTGGCTCAAAACCGCGCTGTCATAATCAAAATAGCTAAGATAGCCATCAATTTTGATATCAATTTTGGCCTGTTTGGTGGCAGCTTCTGTTGGTGCCTGATCTAGAGCTTGATCTGGTGTTTTGGCGGGAGCAACATTTTCAGCTTTGGCAGGTGCCACATCAGCCGGTGCAGCCGGTGGCATTTCCACAACCGGACAGGCGCGATCAGCTGGACAAGCAGGGCCATCTTCGAAAACAACGACGCTACAGCCGCTGAGCCATAGCCCAATAAAGGCGGCGCGCAATGTCCGGCAGATCTTCATAATGGTTTACGCCTGTTTTAACTATCTTTGGTCTTCTTGCCAAAATGATAACGACCCTGTTCCGATTTATGTAAGCCTTTGCCGCGGCTTTTTTGAAATTGCGCCATTATCGGGTTGTCGGTTTGCCGCAAGGCCGATAGCCTAAATCAGCACTCGTTCCCGATGCGTTGCCACAAGGCTGTTCATCAGCCAGATATCCCATTTGGTAAAAATCACCGGAGCCAAAACCATGAATTTATTTCCCAAACTTCAACAACGCGATGCAGAGCAAAATCCGATCCGGATTGGCATGATTGGCGCTGGTAAATTTGGCAGCATGTTTTTGGCGCAGGCAAACCGACTTCCGGGGATTCACATTGTTGGCATTGCCGATCTTAACCCGTCAATTGCCCGCTCAAATCTTGCTTATGTTGGCTGGTCGGCCGAGAAATACAATGCCGCATCGCTTGATGACGCGTTAAAAACCGGCACCAGTTTTGTTGGTGACGATTGGCAGGCCTTTATCAGCCATCCGGCAATTGACATGATTATTGAATGCACCGGCGATCCGGTTGCCGCCGTCCATCACGTTATAACCGCGTTTCAACATGGCAAAAATGTTATCAATGCAACGGTTGAAGCCGACGCTTTTTGTGGCGCAGGTCTCAATCAGGCAGCGATCGAGGCAGGGGTTGTCTATTCGATGGCCTATGGTGACCAGCCAGCGCTGACCTGTGAACTTGTCGATTGGGCGCGGACCTGTGGCTTTAAGGTGGTAGCGGCCGGGCGTGGGCATAAATGGCTTGCCGAATATCGGTTTTCAACACCGGAAACAATCTGGAATTACTGGGGGCTAACCGCCGAACAGGCCAAACGTGGCAGGTTAAATCCGAAAATGTTTAACTCATTTCTTGATGGGTCAAAACCAGCGATTGAATCGGCAGCCATTGCCAATGCCACCGGCCTTGGCGTTCCGCAAAACGGGCTGGCTTTCCCGCCAGGCGGTGTTGATGATATTGCAAATCTGATGCGGCCAAAATCGGCTGGCGGGGTTTTGGAATCCGAAGGTCTTGTCGAGGTGATCTCATGCCTGACGCCCGATGGTGCCGAAATTCCGCATGATATTCGCAAAGGCGTTTGGGTCGCCATCGAAGCCGATAATGATTATGTGCGCAATTGCTTTGAAGAATATAAAGTTATCACCGACACAACCGGCCGCTATATGAGCCTCTATAAAAAATGGCATTTAATCGGGCTAGAGCTTGGCATGTCGGTTGCCTCGGTCGGGCTTCGCGGCGAGCCGACTGGTGCGGCCACCTGTTTCAATGCTGATGTGCCAGCGATTGCCAAGGCCGATCTTGGCGCTGGCAGCATGCTTGATGGTGAAGGGGGCTTTACCATCTATGGCGGGGTACGGCCTGCGGCTATGTCAGTCGCCAATCGCTATTTGCCTTTGGGGCTTGCCAATCATGTCAAGCTGTTGCGCCCAGTCAAAAAAGATCAACCCATTACACTTGATGATGTTGAAATTGAAACCACATCAACAGCCTATAAGCTACGCGAAAAAACCATTGCCATGCTCGCGCGTTGATCAGCATGTAACCAGATAGCCTTGCCCCAAAATGGCAACAGCGTTAGAACAGATAATGAATAGAGGGACAGGCTTCCCCCAGTCAAACTGCGTCCGGCCTAGATACAGACCAGTCCTCTCTTTTTAGGCCTCTTAATTTTAAAGGAATTCCCAATGTCAGTTACTTTGGATCAAGCCCGTATCATCTCCGAAGCCACCCTTGCCAAAGCGCGCGAACTCGGTCTGAAACCTATTAGCGTTGTCATTATGGACCCACGCACATCGCTTGTTGCCTGCCTGTCAGAAGAAGGCGTCAGCCAGATGCGGTGGCGCATTGCACAAGGCAAGGCAAATGCCGCAATCAAGCTTGGCTTGGGCACCCGCGCATTGATGGCGCGCGCCGAACAGCAAGCCTATTTCATTCAAGCCATGAACGGGCTTGCCGATGGCGAATTTGTTCCTGTCCCAGGGGGTGTTTTGATTCGTGATGCCGATGGCAATTTGCTCGGTGCAATTGGCATTTCGGGGGATACATCAGATAATGACGAAGCCGCCGCCCTTGCAGGTATCGCTGCGGCTGGGCTGGTTGCCGAAACCGGCTAAGCACGGCATTTCCAACATAACCGCAATGGTGATTTGGCTCAGCCCTGAAAGGTTGAGCCAAATTCATCACGAAGGATATTTTTCTGCACCTTGCCCATCGTATTGCGTGGCAGTGAGTCAACAAGAATCAATTTGCGGGGTTGTTTGAATCGGGCAAGTGTTTTGCCAAGATCGGCCTCAATCGCGTCAAGATCGACCGGCTGGCCACCATCGGCAACCAGAATGCCGATCACGCTTTCGCCAAAATCAGGATGCGGCGCACCAATGACAGCGCTTTCCAAAACACCCGGCTGTTCATCGAGAACCAGCTCGATTTCCTTTGGATAAATATTATAGCCACCCGAAATGATTAGATCCTTGTTACGGCCAACAATCTGTAAATAGCCATGCTCGTCAATTCGGCCAAGATCGCCGGTAATGAAAAACCCATCTTCACGCAGTTCTTCACGGGTTTTTTCGGGCATGTTCCAATAGCCAACAAACACATTTGGCCCGCGCACTTCAATCTGGCCAATATCACCATCGGCAAGCGTTTCGCCATTATCCGGATTGGTGATTTTCATATCCACACCCGGCAACGCCATGCCAACCGTACCGGCGCGACGTTCGCCATCATAGGGGTTGGATGTGTTCATATTGGTTTCGGTCATTCCATATCGCTCGAGAATACGGTGCCCTGTCCGGCTTTCAAATTGGATATGGGTTTCAGCCAGCAAAGGCGCACTTCCCGAAATGAAAAGCCGCATATGACGCGTTAGATCAGATGTCAGCCGCGGATCATCAAGAAGCCGTGTATAGAAGGTTGGGACCCCCATCATCGAGCTTGCCTTTGGCAGCGCATCAATCACCATATCAGTCGAAAATTTCGGCAGGAAAATCATGCTTGCCTTGGCCAGAAGGACAATATTCGTCGCAACAAACAAGCCATGTGTATGGAAAATTGGCAGCGCATGAAGGAGCACATCATTCGCATCAAACCGCCATTCACCAATCAAGGTTTCAGCATTTGACAAAAGGTTGTTTTGCGTCAGCATCGCGCCTTTTGACCGGCCAGTTGTCCCTGATGTGTATAGAAAAGCTGCAAGATCATCGGCACCGCGTGGCACAGTGGCAAATGTGTCGCTTGCGGTTGCCGCGCGATCGGCAAAACTGCCGCCTCCATCGGCATTCAGCCGTTCCAGAACCGCGCCATGCTCACTTGCCACTGACTCAAGGTCAAATTGCTGATCAGCAACGACAAGCTTGGCGCCTGAATCACCAACAAAATAGGAAACTTCGGCTGGCGTATAAGCCTTATTCAGCGGCAGGAAAATCACCCCTGACTGAACACAGGCGGCATAAAGTGCCAGCGCTTCGGCAGATTTTTCAATCTGCGCGGCGAGTCGATCACCAACATCAAGCCCGATCGATTGGATAACATTCGCATAGCGCGCCGTTTGCCGCAGAAAACTGTCATAGCATTGCTGTGACCCATCAGCAAAGATCAAAAACGGCTTTTGTTCACCCTGATGGCATCCGAACAAACGGTCATAAAGTAAATTCGACATGGAAATTCCCTACAATAATAATAATGCAACAGCAAATCACTATATAGCGCGATCAGTTATTTCAATTTCAGCAGCCAGCATTTTTACCGATTTTTCGGCAATTACCGTTTGTTGATTGGCAAAAGCTTCATGATTTTCACTGATCCGGGACAGATCATAGCGATAATTCACCATGACACCACAAGATTGCGCCATGCCGTTTTTCGACTTGTCAGCATTGGCATGAACCGCGCCAACAAGCGCCCCATTATTCAGATGAAAACGTGCCACCGGATCATGCGGCTGGCCCCTATGATGCTTCGCATTCAGCAGATAATGCGCGGCCAATTTCATGTGGGTTTCAGCTGTCGCGTCAGCATCAAAATTACCAGTTTCACGAAGCCATTTTACCAGCCCAGGAATTGGCGATAAGGTGACGAAATTCCGAATTTGGGGCAATTCGCGCAGCAAATGCTGAACCACGGTTTTGATCAATGAATTGCCAAAGGAAATGCCAGCAAGACCCGCCTGACAATTCGAAATTGAATAAAAGGCCGCCGTATCGGCCTTTTCAGCCGCCATCGCATCGCGGTTTTCAAGAAGGACGCTTTGAATCGAATTTGGGGTTCCTTTGGTCAATGCCACCTCGACAAAGATCAACGGTTCATCAGGCATTGCCGGATGGAAAAATGCAAAACAGCGGCGATCGTCAGGCTGTAACCGGCGACGCAAATCATCCCAATTTTCAATCTCGTGAACCGATTCATAGGTGATGATCTTCTCCAGAATATGCGCCGGACTTGACCAGTTGATCGGTCGCAAAACAAGGAATCCACGGTTAAACCATGATGCAAACAAATGTTTGAAATCGACATTTAATTTGCCAAGGTCCGGGTGTTCGGGAAGAAACCGGATCAAATCTTCGCGCATTGCCACCAATTTGGCTGTGGCGTCATGCGTTTGGTTCAACCGGCGAATCAATTGCAATCGGGCAGGCTCAACCGCAGCCGTCATCGCTTCATAGTTTTTGGCAGATGGTGCGTCCTGATAGGCCTTGATTGCCGCAATCGCAACCTCGGCAGGAACATCCATGTCATTTGCCAAAAGCAAAAACCAAGCCAGCTTGTCGTCATCATCAAGATCGGCATAGCGTTCAAGAATCAATTGCGCAAGCGACATGCCCGACACATCGCCGCGACTTGATAATAATGCCTGACACAAATCGTCAATCGGCTTGTTATCATCTTCAATACGGTTAGCAAGGCCAAGCTTGCGATCAAACAAGCTGGACAGTATATCAGCAAAAAAGTTCACGAATTTTATCCTTTAATTTTCAATGTCATAAGGCCGGATCAGCGTAGACGAAAGGCCAAGCTTTAGCTAATTAGAGTCATTGGACTATCGATAATGATATAAGCAGCCAGCTTCACCGACACAAGGCAGAGACAACATGATCATATGGAAAAAATAGCTAAAGGACAGGTTACAGATCGGCACCGCGACAACAAAAGACCGCTGTTGCCTGATCATTCTCAAATGAGAGTGACGTCATAAAGGCGCGATCAAACTACCGCTTGTCGCAGGTGGCATTTGCTTTTGCTGAACAGCAACTGGCGGTGCCATTACCGCCGCATAGTTGGTTTTCCAGCTATAGGATAACGCTGGCAAAGCAGGATCCATATTGGTTGAAACGGCCGGTCTTGGATTGGTTGGCGCGCACGCCCCTATCAGGCCAAAAAGAAACAGTTCAGCAGGCGATATAGGTTTCATCATTTTGCATGCGAGCCACGGTCTCCCTCTCACCTTTTGTTAAAAAGGGTAGCGGCTATAATAAATCAGGTCGATTTCGGAATGAATAAGACCAAAATATCATGGCAGATCGCCGCAGCTGCCATGATCCGTTTTACCCTATCGCCGCCAAGGCCGACTCAAGATCGGCAATCAAATCGATTTTATCCTCTAAACCAACCGACAGCCTTATATGCGATTGTGTGATATTCAGGTTGGCCCTGTCGGCATCGGTCAGATTGGCGTGCGTTGTGGTGAAAGGATGACAGGCAAGCGATTTTGAATCACCAAGATTATTCGAGATATCGATCAGCGTAAGCCCATTCAAAAAGCGAAAAGCCGCCGCCTGATCCCCATCAATTTCAAAGGCAAGCATATTGCCAAAACCACTCATTTGCCCTTTCGCAAGATCATGCTGCGGATGGCTGTCATGGCCAGGATAGCTGATTGATTTCACCTTTGGATGATTATGCAGAAACGCCGCCACATGCGCCGCATTTTTGGTTTGCGCAGCAACCCGAAGCGGCAATGTTTCAAGTGATTTCAGCATTACCCAAGCATTAAAGGCGCTGATCGCAGCCCCCGTTTGGCGGTAAAAAGGTAAAAACACATCTTCAACAAAGCTGGCCTTGCCAAGAACCGCACCACCAAGCAACCGACCCTGACCGTCAATATGTTTGGTGGTTGAATAAATAACGATATCAGCCCCCAATTCGAGCGGCTTTTGATAAAGCGGCGAGGCAAAAACATTATCGACCAGAACAAGCGCGCCAGCATCATGGGCAAGATCACAAACCGCAGCAATATCAACAAGCTCAAGAACTGGATTTGACGGGCTTTCCAAAAATACCAGCTTGGCAGGTGTTTCTAACGCAGCTTTCCATGCAGCAAGATCAGTGCCGTCAATCAACTCGGTCTTCACCCCCCATTTTGGCAGGATTTTTGTCAAAATTGCATGGCAAGCACCAAAAAGCGCACGACTAGCCACGACACGGTCACCGCTTTTAAGCTGGCATGCCAGGGCACCGAATACCGCTGCCATGCCGGTTCCGGTCGCGCGGCAAGCCTCGGCACCTTCAAGAAGCGCCAAACGCTGTTCAAACATTTTGACCGTTGGGTTGCCATAGCGTGAATAGACAAAAGTATCAATTTCATCACGAAACGCCGCCGCCGCCTGTTCGGCCGAGTCATAGACAAAGCCCGAAGTCATATACAGCGCTTCTGAGGTTTCACGATTTTCAGAGCGATGCTGGCCACCACGAACCAGTTTTGTGGCGATTTGATAATCCTTATCAGTCACGATGATTGATCCTGTTTAAACGCTTGATGATCTTGAACCATATCTGGCAAAATCACCGCCTGTCCCACAATGCGATTGCCATTATCCATGATCATAACCGGGTTGCCATATAAAATATAACCTTCGGCAAGAACGTCAGAAACACGCTGACAAAAAGCAGCGTCATCGACACCACTTAAAAAGCGATATGATTTTTTCATTTCGAAAATCCTCAGAGCCGGCCTTTGTGGTGCAATCACTGCCGAAAGATCACAATTAAGAAGGTTTAATCCTCTAGGCCAATAAGGTCAATTGCGCGGGGCGTGCTTGCTCAAAATACGTTGCAACGTGCGGCGGTGCATTCTTAACCGGCGCGCGGTTTCCGAAACATTGCGGCCGCATTGTTCATAAACGCGCTGAATATGCTCCCAGCGCACCCGATCAGCACTCATTGGATCCTGCGGTAGTGGTGGCATTTCATCACCTGATTGCGTTAATGCTGAGGTGATTTGATCAGGGTCAGCCGGTTTTGGCAGATAATCCAGCGCCCCAGCTTTGACCGCTGCCACCGCCGTAGCGATATTGCCAAAGCCAGTTAGCATCACAATTCGGCAATCGGCGCGTTTTTTGCGCAATTCTTGAACCAACGTCAGGCCGGTTCCATCTTCAAGCTTCATATCAAGAATGGCGAAGGCAGGTGGGGTTTTACGCACCATCTCGACACCTTCTTGAACGGTGCCAGCATCAATGACCTCAAATCCGCGCACTTCCATGGCGCGGCGCAGCCGGCCACGAAGCGGCGCATCATCGTCAAGAATCAGTAATGTTTTGTCCGTCACAGCCATGCCCACTTAACCAATATATGCCAATCTAACAGCCGAGCCCTTGTCGGTTCAGCCCTGCCCCAATCAACTAAATGCCGCATCTTTTATAATGCCGAACGCGGCACTCTTAATTCAACCAACCCACCACCGCCAGCCGCGTTGCCAAATTGTACCGAGCCACCAATCGATTCGAGCAGGCTTCGCGCAATAAACAGACCAAGGCCACGATGCCCACCTGTTCCGCTGCGGCTACTATTCCAAGGCTGGCCCGCCTGCGCCAGAATCGAAGCCGAAAACCCTGGGCCATCATCCCAAATTTCAACGCGAATATCGTTGCCTACCCAGTCTATATGGATATTGACCTCACGAACTGCAAATTGTTTGGCATTTTGTAATAGATTTTCCAGGGCATGAAGCCATTCAGGACGGTACTTCACCAGCGGAATATCAAGATCATCTTTGCCGCTATTGGTGACAACAAAATTGATATCATCGTTGCCAAGCCGCTGATAAATCACTTCATCAACAAGAAGCGTTACCGGCACTGGCGGTTCTTCGGCAATGGCGCGGCGACCTTGAACCACATCAAGCTCGCTTAGAATCACACGGCAACGTTCGATTTCGGCACGAAGAAGCTGGATATCTTCATAAATCGGATCATCGGGCGAGATGTCACGCGCCAGCTCATGGCCAATCACGGTAATGGTATTTAATGGTGATCCAAGCTTATGCGCTGCTGCGGTTGCCAAAGAGCCAAGCGCGCGCACCTGCTGTTCTTCGGCAATGGCCAATCTTGCTTCGGTCAATGCGGTTGATAAGCGGCGCGCATTTGAAGCAACCCACCATGTATATCCACCCAGAAAACAGCTTGATAAAATCAACGCCATCCAGACCCCAACAAGATAATAGGGCGGAAATTCAATCGTCGCTTGCCATGCAAGCGGATGATTGAAAAAAGCCAGAAAACTGACCGAGGCGGCAACCAGACCAATCAACATCAAGGTTGATTTGCGCCGCAACACGGCTGCCGACACCACCACCGGCGCCAGAATCATAACCGAAAACGGATTTAACAAGCCGCCTGTCAGATAAAGAAGCGCTGCTAGCTGCACCACATCAAACCCAAGCGCAAAGGAATTATGGCGTTGACGTTGACGGCTTTGCGGGCTTTTCATGATTTGCCACAGATTCACCACGATCGACAGGCTGATCACAAACAGCGCTGGCAATAATGGCAGATCAAGCTGTAACAACAGATGGGTGAATAAAAGCGCCGCGCCTTGGCCAATGATCGCCACCCACCGGATGGTCAAAATCACCCCAACATCAATGGCACTGTCAAAACCGGCATCGGCATCTTTGTAATATTGCCGAATCATCATGATATGTCCTTTATTTTTGCCGGTTTCTAGCCAGCATTAGACATCAAGATTGGCCACCCGAAGCGCATTTTCCTGAATGAAGTTACGCCGCTCTTCAACCGCTTCGCCCATCAAGGTGGAAAAGGCATTATCGGCTTCATCTTCTTGCTCGATTGTCACTTGCAACAAAATCCGCTGTTCAGGATCAAGCGTTGTTTCCCAAAGTTGGCTTGGATTCATTTCGCCAAGACCCTTGTAACGCGAAATTTGTGCACCTTTGCGGCCAGTCTGGAAAATCAGCTGCGACAATTCGGATGGGCCATTAATGGTAATCTGCTGGTTGGCGTATCGCAAACTGGCAGGTTTGCCATAAATTGTTTGCAAATGGGTTGCCGCCTCATCAAGCCGGCGAGCTTCGCCGGTCGAAACGATGCGCAGATCAATAATATGACGTTCCGTAATGCCACGAAGGCGGCGTTGAACTACAATTGCAGGGCCATTATCCGTTTGTTCAACCATGCCCGACCAGCCTTTTTCAAGACTATCCGCCGTGGCCTCAAGCCGGTTGGCAAGACTCTCAGCAGCCATGGCATTATCCAGCATCGACGGATTGATCAACCCAGCAATAGCGCCCTGTTCAATCACATCACGATTACCAAGCTGGCGACCAACCGTTTCAATAAGACGGCTTGTCGCCACCGCCAGATTGGCAACATCAACAAGGTCGGCACCAGCCATCTGATTGCCATCAGCGGTGATCAGAACAGCATCTTTCAAGCCAGCATCCATCAAATAGATATCAAGATCGCGTTGATCTTTTAGATAGACCTCAGACTGACCGCGCTTAGCACGAAACAGAGGTGGCTGGGCAATGTAAAGATAGCCTTTTTCAATCAAGGGCCGCATATGGCGGAAAAAAAAGGTCAAAAGCAATGTACGAATATGACTTCCATCAACATCCGCATCGGTCATGATGATGACTTTGTGATAGCGGATTTTTTCAACATCCATGTCAGCATTGCCAACACCCGCACCAAGCGCGGTGATCAGCGTGCCAATTTCAACCGATGACAGCATTTTATCAAGCCGCGCCCGTTCAACATTCAAGATTTTGCCGCGAAGCGGTAAAATTGCCTGATTAGCCCGATCACGCCCTTGTTTTGCTGACCCGCCGGCCGAATCACCCTCAACTAGAAAAACTTCAGATTTTGCCGGATCACGCTCTTGACAATCGGCCAATTTCCCCGGGAGACTGGCAATATCCATAACCCCTTTACGCCGTGTCAAATCACGCGCCTTGCGTGCCGCCTCGCGTGCGGCTGCAGCTTCATAGGCTTTTGACACAATCCGCTTGGCATCAGCGGGATGCTCTTCAAACCATTGCGTCAAGCAATCGGCAACAGAATTTTCCACAACCGGTCGAACCTCAGACGAAACCAATTTATCTTTGGTCTGTGACGAAAATTTAGGATCTGGCACCTTGACCGAAACAATCGCTGTTAAGCCTTCGCGCGAATCTTCGCCAGTTAACTGCACCTTTTCCTTTTTGGCAATGCCGCTTTGCTGGGCATAATTATTTACCACGCGCGTCATCGCGCCACGAAAGCCTGCAAGATGCGCACCGCCATCTCGTTGTGGAATATTATTGGTAAAGCAAAGCGTGTTTTCATGGAAAGAATCCGTCCATGCCAATGCCAGTTCAACAGTAATATCATCACGTTCGCTATTGGCAATTATCGTGGGGTGAAGCGAATTGCGCGATCGGTTCAGATATTCAACAAAGGCCATTAGGCCGCCATCAAAATAAAATTCGGATACGACACCATCGGCGGTGCGTTCATCGGCTAGCCGAATCCGAACGCCGCTATTCAAAAACGCCAGTTCGCGGAGCCGATGTTCCAATGTGCTGAATTCAAAATTGATATGCGCAAAAATTTCAGTCGATGGCATGAAAGTAACATGCGTGCCACTCTGACCAACAGCGTCACCGATGATTTCTAAAGGCCCAGCGGCTTCGCCCATTTTAAAGGTGATCTGATGCTGTTTTTCATTTCGGAAAATCACCAATTCCAACCATTCTGACAAGGCATTCACAACCGACACGCCAACGCCGTGAAGGCCGCCTGAAACTTTATAGGAATTATTGTCGAACTTACCACCAGCGTGAAGCTGGGTCATAATGACCTCGGCAGCCGAAACACCCTCTTCAGTATGGATATCAACTGGAATCCCGCGGCCATTATCGGTAACCGTTACTGACCCATCAGCATTCAGCTTTACAATAATAATATCGCAATGACCGGCAAGTGCCTCGTCAATGGCATTATCAACCACCTCATAGACCATATGATGAAGGCCTGATCCGTCATCGGTGTCGCCGATATACATTCCCGGGCGTTTGCGCACTGCATCAAGGCCACGAAGGACCTTGATCGAATCGGCACCGTAACCTTCTTCTATGATCGGGGTTTCATCGTCAATCATCATATCACCTCAAAGACTGGTGTTTCGCCAGCAATTTTTGCTGGCAAAATCTTCACAAGTTGTGCTGTTTTCAAAAGCTCTTTAAATTGTCCTTCATCGGTACCGCTGTACCAGCATTGGCCGCCAAGCGATTGTACCGCGTCAAACAACGCGCCGCGCCGCTTGGCATCAAGATGCGCCGCCACATCGTCAAACAACATTACCGGCACCCGCCCAAGCCGCCGATCCTGCAATCGGGCATGCGCCAAAATCACCGCAATAAGCATGGCTTTTTGCTGTCCTGTCGATGCCCGATTTGCCGGCACCTGACTGGCAAGATGCAAAGCCTGAAATTCACTGGCATGCGGGCCGGGCATGGCAAGATCACCATTCAGCCTTGCCGTACGGGCGGCAAGTATCAACTGATCTTCAACCGCAAGCGCCGGCATGTCTGACAGCCAGTTTTCGGTATCGCCGCCAAGCAATAGTTCAGCCCCGGGAAAGCCAAACCAGCCACGCGCCGATTCTTGGTTTAACTCCTTGATCAACGATTGACGCGCTGCGGTCACCGCCACCGCGGTTTCGGCAAGAACCGATTCAAGCGCGCTAAACCACGAATCATCACCACGCTGTTCGATTAGCAGGTGCGCGCGTTGACGAAGTGCCTTTTCATAGCGCAACATGCGGCCAATATGCGCCGGATCAAAAGCAATCACCAAACGGTCAAGAAAGCGCCGCCGCGCCGCCGGACTGTCCAGAAAAATACCATCCATCTGCGGGGTCAGCCATGACACCGCCAAGCGGCTGCCAAGATCGGCTTGTGAAACCGTTACGCCTTCAAGGCGCATGATCCGGTTGCCCTGTTTTGCCGATGGCGGAACGCCCGTGCCAATTTGCACAGTGCCATCTTCATTTTCCAGCGTGGCCGCAACAGCCCAATCAAGCCGGTCAGCGTCATCATCATCAGCAATGCCGGATGTGGTCTCAAAACCGCTTGCCCGATAAGCCAGATGTTCGGTTTTGGCCCGCCGCATACCGCGCCCGGGCGCCAACAATGACACAGCTTCTAATAGATTGGTCTTGCCAGCACCATTATCTCCAAGAATCACCAATTGACCGGCATGGATGGCAAGATCGGCTTGTTGGTAATTACGGAAATGATCCAGTTTTAGACGTGACAACCAACTGCGTTTAGAAGCATTCGTATTGTCAACCTCAAGGGCAACAACCGGTTTTATCTTTGGCGAAACGCTAGTCAAATGTCACTCACACACGCATTGGCATCAAAACAAACAAACTCGCTTCATCACCCGGGGCGCGTACCAAACTTGGCGACCCCTGATCAGCCAGCGCAAATTCAACCATATCACTATTGACCTGGCCGGCAATATCCAACAGATAACGTGCGTTAAAGCCGATTTCCATTTCAGGGCCATCATAGCTAACTTCCAATTCTTCGGTTGCGCTAGAGGCATCAGTATTGCTGGCAGACAAGGTTAAAACACCTGGCTTAAGCCCCATTTTGACCGAACGTGATTTCTCTGAAGCGATTGTCGATACACGATCAACTGCGGCGGAAAAAGCGCTGGCATCAACCTTCATGATGCGGTCATTTCCAACCGGAATGACGCGCGTATAATCAGGGAATGTACCATCGATCAATTTGCTGGTCAGGCGCACAACGCCAAACCGAAATTCAGCCCGTGTTTCGGACAGGCCAACAAAAACATCACCGTCAAAATCATCAAGCAGCTTGCGCAATTCGCTAACGGCTTTGCGTGGCAAAATAATTGACGGCATCTGCGCGGCACCTGACGGCAATGCCTGACGGGTCATCGCCAGACGATGCCCATCGGTTGCCACGGCGCATAATTCACCAGATTCGGCTTTGTGAATATAAATACCATTCAGATAATAGCGCGTTTCTTCAGTCGAAATGGCAAATCTTGTGGTATCAATCAAATCGCGCATGTCAGCGGCAGTGAGCGAGAAATTCACCGGCAATTCACTGCTGCTGATCGCTGGAAAATCCTCAACCGGCAAGGTTGGGAGCCGAAAGCTAGAGCGTCCAGCACTAATCATGGCATGACCGTCACTTACCGCAATTTCGACTTCGGCACCATCGGGCAATTTACGGGCAATGTCATACAGCAGATGCGCCGACATTGAGCAAGCGCGCGACGGCCTGCGTCCCTCCTAGGGCATCAATTACATCATTTGCTGTGGTTAATCGGGTCATGGTGTTTTTATGTCAGAAATTCATCAATAAATCAAGAAAAATGAATTTATTTACAATATACATGAAAAATGAACTTCATAAATATAAAATTACCCAAATTATTTGCATTTTTTAGCCATAATATTCACATAATATGAATATTATATCAATAATAGAAAAGGCTAAGAGAGTATTTCTTTGATTTTCTGAGCCAGGTCCGTGCGGGAAACTTGTGTTTGCGCATGCTCAGAGGCGCGCCACTCTTCATTATCTTTAATGTTTTGGGCATTTTGTTGCCCCAATTGAAGGTCTTTCAGGGTTACAATACCGGCGGCTAGCTCATCCTCACCCTCTATGACCACAAGGCGGGCATTGCGGTTATCTGCATAACGCATTTGTGCTTTCATTCCACTGTCACCCATATACATTTCAGCGCGTATGCCTGAATTTCTGAGGGTTTTAACCAACTCAGAAGTTTCCACCAAACGGGTTTTATCCATGACCAGCAAGACCACCAAATCCTGCGTGGTCTTGGTGTCGGCTTTGCCAAGTAGGGTGAGCGCGGCAGCTAGGCGACTGACGCCTATTGAAATACCTGTTGCCGGGATTTAG
>ERZ802822.295-NODE-295-length-35816-cov-24.308906_pt1 | contig 35816 bp, 34 predicted proteins | sample MGYA00345649_ERZ802822 | MGnify/ENA primary metagenome ERZ802822 (study PRJEB30503, sample SAMEA104212359) | marine metagenome | biome: Westerlies Biome; feature: [SRF] surface water layer (ENVO:00010504) within the epipelagic zone...; material: water...
ACACCATGATTCACTCTCACACCCACTGCAGACGGCATATCCTCTGGATCAATATACGACCCAACATTAAAGGGTCTACTCGGATAAATCGGTAAATCTTCGGGGTCAATGTAATCGCCCACATTAACTGGCTGAACAAATGAAGCTCCAACGGATTCGGGATCGATATACACACCGACATTTACCCCAGACTGCTTCGCATTAATTGCTGGCAAGGCCGGTGTTGCAGAGGAAGTCACTAAGTCCGCTTCCCTAACCCCTGAAGACAGGTGCGACCGCTGAGTTACGTTTGGAAGTGAGGCCGAGGCATCCACGGATGGTCTAGGCATACCGTGTGGAGCATCTGGCGTAGCGCCGCCGCCGTACAGCATCCCAAAAAGTGCACCCACTACCAAGAGCAGTAACAACGCGATGACCCACAACAGCCTAATGGCTCTCGATGCTGATTCAGGATGCCGCAAACTTGTACTGTCTACCAGCTGCTACTCAGCTCGACTTATCGATGCGTATGTAGTCCGCGACACAAAATGCCTCATTCACCGTGTAGGAATTATCAACTCGGAGACGCACCACATTTCCAGTCAGAAACGCCAGCTGCGCGGTTTCGAGCATCGCTTTGCCATGAGATTTTGTATTACGCACTTCACCGTTGCAATCAAATGAAACGAAGTCTCTCCTGCCACACCCCGTAGACGAGGGTAGTAAGGGACTAACTTTGACCATACATCCGCCGTAATTCTCACCATCGAGGATAATTTGAGTTACCGATATATCATCAACATTTTGTGGCGCAGCTACTACAGTGTCTGCAACTAAAAACCCAAACATCAAAACTAAACATTTCTTTACCATTTTAGATTCCTATACTCACATTTCCCAAAAACCTTTTGTAAGAGCCAAAACGTCTCGGCGATTGTTGCTGAATATGGTAAACAATGTTTAACGCTATGCCTATGCCGTCTGCAAATATTTACCCACTAAGCTGTCGGATTTGTCTCGATCCGCTTCCCCTAGTTTAGTTCAAGAGTCTGGTGCCTGTGTGCGGACAACCACTCTCGACCGCGAGATACCCACGGAGTTCCCCCTAACGGAGTGCACCTAGCCTAAAAGATTAGCCCTCGGGGGGCTCGGCAAGCAGTAAATTGGACACAGCTCGTTGGCTGGTCTTATAAAAAGACATCAGCGATCCCGTCCGATTGGTCTACTATGAGTGCAAAGCATGTCTGGTATGCACCCGCTCTGGAGGAAAAATATCCATATCGGCTAAACTTTCACCCTAAGCAAAAACAATTGACAGAGTCGGGTGATCACTACCGGTCCAGCGATCTTAAGCCGTGGCTTCTGCCGTTAAAACCTAAGAAGACTATCAACTATCTACATGCGTTTTGTCCTGACAACAAACCTCTACGGAGGTCAGCACTCAGCTTTTAACCCTCCAGTAAAATTCAACGTCTCGACCGTCGCCACGGATGGGCGATTGCGGCAGGCGCATTGACTGCATCAATCACTGCCACCTTTAACTGTTGGCTTAACGCCAGCGAGAAAAGCTGGTCAACTAGGAACTTCTTTAGCTAATCGTTTACCCATCCCCAATCACTTACCTCGCTGTTTGCTGCCATCCAGACAAAGACGAGATAGGCCGCTACGTTTTGGTCCATTGCAGCGGGATCAATTTTATCTAGCGTGTCGTCCGGCGTGTGGTGCAAGTCGAAATAATCCGACCCGTCTTGAACAAACCGAAAGCCCGGAAATCCCAGTTTATTCAGTGGCGTTAAGTCAGGACCACTCGAACGGGAGTCAGTGCTGCCCGGTACAATGCCTAGAGGTTCGACCAACTGGGCAATCATGTCCGCTACGGGACGAGCTTCTTCGTTAATACTTCGCGTGATCTTCCAGATCCTGCCAGCACCAAAATCGCTCTCTGTTCCGATCACGTGCTTACGGAGGTTTTCCTTGTGCTTCTCTGCATAAGCGTAGCCTCCGAGCAAACCTACTTCCTCCGCACCCCACAAGACCAAACGAATAGTTCGACGAGGCTTGAGACCTGCTTCTTTGATCCGGCGGAGTACCTCGATTGTGATTCCAACACCCGCCCCATCGTCAATGGCACCAGTTCCCAAATCCCAACTATCAAGATGACCACCAATGACGACAAACTCGTCAGCGAGATCGGTCCCCGGCAGTTCCGCCACGACATTACCGCTCTGAACTGCACCGGTATAGCTTGGTGTTAGCGTAAGCTTGACGCGCAGAGGTTCCCCCCTTGCAGCTATCCGCTCAATCTGATCTGCGTCTGGATTTGACAACGCAGCAATGGGAATAGGCGTCACATCACCGGCGTAAGTCATATTTCCGGTGTGGGGCATTCGATGGCTGTCAGTCCCGATCGATCGAATGAGTACTGCAGCTGCGCCTTTTCGTCCTGCCTCAATTGCCGCAGCTGAACGAAGGCGCACAAAATGTCCGTAAGACGAACCGTCTTGGGTGCGCTGCATCCCGTGGCCGACATAGACGATTTTACCGTCCAATGCGCCGTCGGCCACCGCTTTAAGCGACGACAGCGAATCGAACAGTACAACATCGGCTTCAACACCGGTTTGTGACGTTGCGACACTGTTGCCTAGCGACGTGATAGCCAACTTCTGAGGAAAAGGCGACACTACCTCGGCAACTTCCTCTCCTCGACGCCAACCCTCGATCATGAAGGGCTCGACACGCACATTCTCAAAACCATAGCGTGTCAGAGTCTCTACCGCCCAGTCCCGAGCTCGGGCTTCAGCCGCGCTACCGGCAAGTCTCGGCCCCACCTCGGTCGTCAAGCTCTCGACAATATTCCATGCTCGGGTCCCCGAAAGCGCATCGTCCCGCAGCAGTTTTGCTAGATCGATATCAGCTTGAGTAAAAGGCAGAGCGTCATCCGAATACGCTGAAGGAATCGCGAGCATTGTTGTCATGGCTAGAATAATAAGTGGCTTTTTCAATACTAACGCCTCCAGTTGCGCACGCCCCACCATAGCAGATTATGCAGATGACACGTTCTTCGCCGCCGGAACTTCCATCATAAATAGGCGTCCTAACTAAACACCAATTGAGATCCTGACAATGCTGACAAAACAAATGTATGCCACCCTCTTTTTGACCTTCATGCTTGTCATCTCTGAGACTGCAGTTGCGAATACTGTCTTGCAAGCTAATGGTGTCGGTGTCGTTTCAGCACCACCAAACCAAGCTGTTGTCTCGGTAGACGTGTCTCTCACGGATATCAACCCGACAAAAGCACAGCATTACGTCAGTGAGCGCATCGACGTCGTATTAGCGGGTCTATCGGCTTTTTCGATTGTAGAGGACAGTCTGGACAGCGGCTATGTCATGCTTTCACCCGACTACGAATGGGACAGAGAAGCCTCGCGCCAACGCTTATTGGGATTCCGCGCAACGCGGTCGGTGTCATTTACATTAAACAATCTTAATCAAGTTGCTCCGCTCATGACCGCACTGACCGACGCGAAGGTGACCCGAATTAGTCCATTGGCTTTCATAAACTCGGAGGCTGACGAGGCCAAAGATCGTGCCTTGGCGCTGGCAGTAGAGAACGCAACTCACAAGCTGCAGCTGCTAGCGAAAGCCGCGGAAATGTCGCTTTCCAGTATCGCCACAATAAACGAATCATTTTCCTCTCTGCCATCCCCCTCCTCTGGCTTGATGCGAGCCGAGATCGCGCCAGACCGCGCATCAAAAGACAACTACGTGTTTGGCGACATTACGTATCGTGCTGAGGTAATAGCAACCGGAATAGCAAAATAAACGTTTTTACACTTGGACGCATGACTTCTCACCCTTATATTATGTATTGCAGAACTTTAACCTCTAGGAGACCAGTTATGTCGGAAAGACGAGTAGACGTTGCCACCTCGGCCCTAAACTCTGTAACCGTTGAGACAAATAAGATCTTGCGGAACACCTACATGCTTCTGGGCATGACACTTGCCTTTAGCGCGCTCACCGCGAGTGTTTCCATGGTCTTAAACCTCCCCCTCTACATGTATTGGGTTTTTGCGCTCACGGGCCTGGGTTTACTCTTTGTGGTTCATCGTATGGCGGATAGCGCGAAAGGATTGCCAGCCATTTTCGCATTCACTGGCGTCATGGGTGCCGCCCTCGGACCACTGCTCAATATCTACATGTCCATGCCGAATGGCCCCAGTCTTGTTTTACAGTCGCTCGCGGGCACAGCATTGATATTTTTCAGCTTATCCGCCTATGCGCTGCAATCGAAGCGAGACTTTTCATTCATGCATGGCTTTTTGTTTGCAGGCTTAATTGTCGCCATCATTGCGATGATCGCGAACATCTTCCTTAACATCCCTGCCCTGTCGTTAACCATTTCAGCAGCAGTCATCATGATCATGTCGGGGCTGATTCTAGTCGATACAAGCCGAATCATTAACGGCGGTGAGACCAACTACATTAGAGCCACGGTCGGTCTATACCTAAACATTTACAACATTTTTGTTCATCTGCTGCATTTGTTAGGCGTATTTGGTGGCGATGAGTAACGCGCTAAGGCGGCTTAAAAACCCCGGTCTTCCGGGGTTTTTTTATTAAGTTATGACTCCAGTAGGCGTCCTAATCAAAGATGCGCCCGCTTCGACTCCAGCGGCAATGCGCTATGTCAAAGCGCTGTGCCGGGCTAGTCAGTCGCCCGTCGGCGTGTTTTTCTTTGGCAGAGGCGTGCTACATGCGGCCTCCGATCTAAGTCTCGAGTGGCAGAACCTGCAGCAGCGATACAATCTTAAACTAACCCTATGCAGTGCATCTGCCGACGCATTTCATATTAAATCTCGCGATGGTTTTCAGGTCGAGGGGCTCGGAGAACTGATTTCTGATGGCGTCTCTGGCGCAAGATTTATTAGCTTTGGTTAAGTCGACCTGTCACTGGCTCGTCATTATAGCGACGCCGCCTTATACCCACGCGCTAGACAGCGATCCCGCCATAGATTTGATCTTGGCGGTTGGCGCTTTCGGGCAGACGGCAACGGTAGTCTTTGTAGGTAATGGCCTCAACTACTTATCGGCTGATGTCACCGTACCTGAGGGGCATTCAGATACCCGCAAACTGTTAAAAACGCTGCCGCTTTTTGATATCGAGTACATCTATGCGCTGACCGATTCAAACGATAGTCGCCTATACGAGATCGACGTCGCCATTACCGCTATAGACCCCCAGCATGCAGGGCATCTGGTCTCGCTTGCAGATAACGTAGTGACGTTTTAAGGATGACCGTGCATCTTATCAATCAGGCGACCAGGATTTGTTCGGCACTGCCCTTCTTGGCACCAACAGACTTAGTCATCGTCACTGATGACCGGCTAACAGTCCAGCAGGCTCACTCGCTCACAGCTACCGATGCTAGGGTCGTGATGCTAGAGATGATCCAACGGGGTGACCTCGCCAACTCAACTGCTAGATTCTTTGACATCATTACCCTGAACGATTGGGTGAGATACACTACAACTGACGATTCAGTGGTTAGCTGGGGCTAATGTGACCACGCAGACACACAATTTCAAGCTCGACAAGCATGGTTTTCTTGCGGACCGTACTCTCTGGGATCAGGACGTCGCAAGGGTGTTTGCAGAATTCGAAGGTCTGACTTTGACCGATGCGCACTGGGAAATTATTGGTTTGATCAGAGACTATTTTCTAGAGTTCGACGCATCGCCGGCAAACAGGGCGTTAGTCAAATACGTGCGACTGAAGTTGGGAGCGGATAAAGGTAATAGTATCTACCTGATGCGGCTTTTCCCTGGTTCACCTACGCGCGTTGCCAGTCGTATCGCGGGACTTCCAAAACCGAAGAACTGCTTCTAGTCGTGTTACCAAAAGACTATAGCCCAGAGCTTTATCCGTCGTTACTCAAGGCAAAGATCGATGAGATCTGGCCTGCGTTCGAAGCATTGGGAGCACCGACGCCAGACATATTCCCCTCGCCCATTCACTCCTTCCGCATGCGGGCAGAGTTTCGGGTCTGGCATGAGGGCGACGCGCTTGATTTCGTCATGTTCGACCCCACCGAGCCGAAGAAACCCATCGTTATTGAAGATTTCCCTTTTGCCAGCGAACCCATCCGACAGCTTCTGGCTCCGTTGCGAGCGGCGCTGCAAATAGACCATAAGCTCCGGTACCGGCTCTTTCAAATTGAGCTCCTGTCTACCTTGTCTGGAGATCTGCTCATTACCCTCATTTATCATCGGCGACTAGATGATTCATGGGAGCAAGCCGCCCTTAGTCTTAGCAACAACCTCGGTATAAAGGTCGTTGGTCGCTCCAAAGGCCAGAAGGTGATTTTATCTGAAGATTGGGTCAATGAGACGCTTTATGTGAACGCTGAGTGCTACCACTTCAAGCAACCAGAGCAGGCCTTTACTCAGCCTAATGCGTCGGTCAACCAGGCAATGCTGTCTTGGGCAGTCAAGCAAATCCCTGCGAGTGATACCGATCTCCTCGAGCTGTACTGTGGGATCGGCAACTTCACCATTCCATTGTCTGCTAACTACCGACGAGTGTTAGCCACTGAGGTGTCTAAAGTCGCGACGCGCGCCGCAGTAGACAATCTCGATTTAAACGGAGTGACCAATGTGGCATTTGCCCGCCTATCTGCTGAGGAGATGACACAAGCGCTCACAGGCACCCGTGCCTTTCGGCGCCTCGCAAGTCTAGAACATGCGTTACCTACCTACGATTTTGATACCATCTTCGTCGACCCACCCAGAGCTGGCCTCGACAGAGCCACTCTGGAACTGACTAAGGGCTTTAAAAATATTCTCTATATCAGCTGCAACCCTTTGACTTTATTGGATAACATGGCCGATATTTGCGGCACTCATACGATTACGTCAGTTGGTTTTTTCGATCAGTTTCCGTATACCAAGCACCTTGAATGCGGCGTTTATTTTACTCAGAGGAAAGACAATGAAGCAGCTAAGTGAAGTGCAAATAGACTACGCGCTTAAGTCAACGCTGAGCCAGTGGCGGCGCGAGGATGACTTCATTTGTAGGGATTTCGAGTTTGATGATTTTATCACCGCGTGGGGCTTTATGAGTAAGGTAGCACTGATCGCAGAAAAGGAAGACCATCACCCTAACTGGTACAACGTTTACAATCGAGTCAGTATAAAACTATCGACCCATGATGCGTCCGGGCTCACCGAGAAAGACTTGCGCCTCGCTGCCGCAATCGATCACTGCCTTCGTTAGCTTTACCTGCTTTCCGACAATAAACTTGCCGCTCCACCACAAAATTCGCGCCAAACAACAAACTTACCACCCTTCAACCAACCCATGCTCTGACCTTTATGACTGAATATCATATTTGCGATTCAGAACACCCTAGTGCCCTTGATTTTATGTTTTTACTGTGGAGTTTGCTCCGGGTATGCGGCGCTCAGCGCCTGATAAACGTCGTCAGCAAAGCTGTCTGACGACACATCTAATGCCGCGACGATATCCGAGAGGTGCTCATTGTCCTCGCGACCGCCCCAGATCTTGATGTAACTACCGGCTTTATACCCATGATCTTGACGAAAAAAGTTCAACACATTTTTACCAATGTACATTCGGTACAGCTGGTCAAACGACAGGTCACTGGCGCCCATCAGCCCAGCAAATGCCTCAACTGAAAAAGACTTTGTCTCAAGGCAACTCGCCGCAAGCGCCTCAGCCGCTTCTAGCAAAGATTGCGACCCCGACTGCCCCGCAGATAAATCCGATACAATACTCGCCGCTAACCCCTTTGAATCTTCCCTAGCGCAAATGAGAGCCGACATCCCGAAGTGCCAAATATCAACCACCTCAAGCTGTATCTGCTCACTATCAGGTTCTGCATGCTTCCACCATTTATATCCAGCATGATCCATCAACTCGGCGCATTCAATCCACGCTGCTCGGTACCATTCAAACCCCTGATTGCGCCAATCTGGATGCACCTTCGTGTTCATTTTGTCTTGAAGGTCGAGCATAGTTTGAATCGCAGTTAACATGTGAGTGAGCCCTATCTGTTTTACTTGCGTGACGTTACCATGTCGCGCCTGTATTGAGGCAGTATTTTAAGGAAGTCACATGAGTAGCGAGGCACGAATAGCGGCGCTGAACGAGCACAAGCCGCCTTTTATCCAACTACTGAACGGTAGCGTTATTGCCGCAGACGTAGATAGCAAGACGTGCATCTTTGAGTTTCATCCAACGAAAGACCACTGCCACTCGATCGATATTGTGCAAGGCGGCTTCATCACGGTGATGCTGGATGCAGCCATGTCACATGCCGTGTTTGCACACCTCGGTTCAGAAGGGGTGGTAGCGCTGTCTAGCTATGAGGTAACGACGCGCTACCATGCAATTACGCGTGGCGATCAGGGTCCTGTATTTGCAAAGGGCTGGATTCGGCAAGCGACCTACAAGACCGCCTTTCTTGAGTCTGAATTGTTGGATGCGGACGGCAACCTACTTGCGACAGCGCAAAGCGTCGCAAAAATCGTTCGGCAAAAACTCTAACCTTAGAGCAGCAAAGGTTTGAACTACTGACTAACTACCACTGTCCCGGTTGAGCTAATAGCAGACGCGTCCACCGCTATCGATTCACCCGTACTCGTCTGCGAAGCATCTACACCGGTTACGCTCACAGTGTACGTTTTCGTCACTGTTTGAGGAGGTGGCGTGCCACCACCTGTCGGGGGAGGCGTTGGTGATGAACCGCCACCGCTACCACCGCCACCACAGGCAGCCAGCACTGAACTTAGGATCAATGGGCCTAGGCTATTTTTCATCTGGGTCATCGGAAACATAACTCCATCCTCACAGCTCATAAGTAATCAAAAGACGAGTGGGCTCAGTGGTGACTGAGATGGGCGTATCGAAATCGAGAATCAATGTGCCGTTATCGTTACTGTAGCTGCCCTGTCCGATCAGTTCCGATGCGTCAGGAGTACCACTGTTATTTGTATCGACAAACAGCTTCACAGCACCCACCTCGCTCACCTCACTGAGGTCGCCTGAGGCTGACAGCGTTATTCTGTCTATTTGTGCATCTGCGACATCAGCTTGCGCTGTAAATGCCAGCACAAGACTGTCGCCGTCCCCTTCCTCAAATGCTGTGTCAGCAAGATCGACTAGCGACAGTCCAACATTAACGGATGTGGTTGTATTTGCCGCTGCACCGCTAGCCTCTGACACACCCGTCTCATAGCCCGTCCTCGACGTGCTGACGGTTACCGTTGCGGTTTGATTAGACGTCAGCCCTGCCACCGTAATTAAACCTGAGGATCCAATAGACGCTGTACCGGCACTCGAAGAAACCTGCCAACTATAATTAGTTTCATAGTTATTAACCTGAATGGTAAAGCCACCATCCGTCGACGATGGTGGCCCCAGTTCGGGTACTAATGCCGCTCCGATACTTGCTGAGCCCGTGACCTCAGCTGACCCGGTAAGGTAACCCGTCCGAGATGACGTAACCGTGAGGACTGCAGTTTGACTCGGTGCTAAATCGATAACGGTGGCTAAGCCCGATGAGCTAAGACTCACAACCCCGACTGAGACGATAGCCTCCCAAACAAAATTCGGATCGTAATTATTAACCTGCACCGTGAAGCCGTCTGCCAACGAATTTGGCGTGCCTAAGTCCGGGATCAAGGCAGCACCCGCATTTGCCGAGCCTGTGACGTCAGCTGTGCCATCATTAAAACCTGAACGTACTGTCGTCACCGTTACGGTAGCGCTCTCCCCCACGCCAAGGCCCGAAACGGTGACTAATCCCGACCCATTTATTGAGACCACGCCGGCAGTAACTGATACGTCCCAGGAAAAGCGCGGGTCGAAGGGGGTTATCTGAACTGTGAATCCGTCAGCTGTACCCACTAATCCCGCAAATGTAGGTGTGAGCTCGTTCCCATTGATGCCCGATGGAATTGCCACAGGGAAGCTCAAGCTTTGACCAGGCCATCCATCTGCCAGAGGCGTGACAGTACAGTTATAAGACTCCCCATTCACCAGTCCAGCGACCACCAACGGCGATGAGGGACCTGAAGTCGAAGCTTCGGACGCTGGAGTACGTGAAACGACGGTTAGGCCCCAACTATTCAACTGCCCACTATCTTGCTCTTGGGTATCAGAGACATTGAGCGTCCAAGTCCCAAGAGTACTCTCGCCAATGAAAGCCGACAGCGATTCAGTCGGGAGTGCGGTGATGGGAAAGGTCTCCACAACGTCATCCACACTGTCGCCTGAAACCGTTTCTTTAAGTTGCACAGTGGTCCCTGCGGGCGATAGGAGATCAATGACAACGTCACCCCGCCAAGTATGGCTAATGCCCACTGGCACTCGAATTCCATCAGCCTCTATCGTAAAGTCGTCACCGACATCGAGCGCACTGGCTATGGACATGTTCTCATCGAACGGTAGCAGCGCCTGAACCACATAATCGATTTCCGTTACAACACGCTCATTCACGCAGTAGGCGTCATAAGAATCCACGACCACTCCGTTGGCAGCACCCGCCTCGAAGAATAGCGTCAATTCCGTATCACCGGCGACAACCTTATCGAGAGCAGGTGTAGGCGGCACAGCGCGATCAGAGTCAATCTCGAACTCAGCATCCGAAACGTCATAGAAAATGTTGTCAGCGGCTTTGATCATTAGGCGGGCGGTTGTCGATTGGATACCACTGGGGAAATTGACATCGGCTGAGCCAGTGTTGTCATAGGTGCCGATCAGCTCATCAAAACTAACACCACCATCAGTGGATAAGTAAATATCGACCATTGACGCGTTGACAGGCGCTTGCTCAGTAAATCCCGTATCCCAGCTGATCGTCCTAGACCGTCCAATCTGCTCCCCTCCGTTGGGTGTGAGAACAAGAAAGGGGCCCGAATCACTATCCACCGTAATCACGGCATCATCGGACTGAACACCGCCCGCACCGTCTTTGACCGAAAAACGCAGGGTCATCTCACGACCAACCTGAGGAATACGTTCTTTCAGATCAACTTCCCCGGACACAACTGTTGCTAGTGCAGGTAGGTAACGCTCTGGGATTGAGGCGGCTTCAAGCATCCGAAATAACGGCACTCTCCCGTCGTCTGGATCGGCTAAAGCAGCCTGTGGGCCAAGGTCTCGCTGTTCCCAGCTGTATGCCAAAGACGTCTGCTCTTGGTCTGTAGCTGAGCCAATGATGACCAGCGGTGTTCCCTTTGGTACTACAAAATCGGGCCCCGCATCCACTTGAGGCGCTGTATTGGCCACAATATCCTCGCGTCCGCAGGCCGATCCGGCGCCCTCACGCGTATGAGTAATAATTTGATCAAATGACTGGTGATGGAAGAGTGCGTCGACCGCGTTTTCAATATCATCGGCACCACAGAGTCCGGCATAACTCATAATCGACGAGCCGCTGCCCGGCTCATAAGCACTCTCCTCGCCTCGTTGATCCGGTCCACAACCACCGTTTACACCGTTCCAGGTGTGTTCCGCCGAGAACTGATGGCCCAGCTCGTGGGCGACATAGTCGACATCGAAAAAATCGTCCTCCGGACGACTCGAACCTGTAACCCCCTCGGCCTTAGCGCCCTCGCGACAGATGACGCCCAAACCAGCCAATCCACCCGCGCCCGTGCTTAAGGTATGGCCCACATCATAATTTTCCGTCCCAATGATGGTATCGATTTGCTCCTGCGACTCGTCTATAAGCGTGCTCGCGTCGTCATTTCCTGAGAACGGGTCGGTCGCTGGATCGACAAAGACGATTTCATCGTTTGTCTCAACGAGCTCAAGGTTGATAGCAAGCTCAGTTTCGAATATCCCATCCACCCGGTTAACCGTTGCAACAACCGCCGACATTGCTGCTTCAGTCGTGCCGCCATGATATGTGCCGTACTCACCTGTGGTCGCCACGGCCAATCGGTAGGTTCTCGTGATACTGCCCGTGCTTTTACCCCGAAGCTCGGTAGATGCGCCTTTGCCAGCTGGCGGCAGAAACGACGATAACTTATTGCTGGAATCTACCTCACAAAACGCACTTTTACTTCTGCTCAACGACTTATCGTAAAAGTAACTCCGCGCGATATTTGAACCTCTATTTTCGACGGGATCAATCAACCATCGCTTACCTGTGCCTAAGATTTGAGCACTCAGACCACGGGTGGTTACCTCCAATCGAATCGTCGTTGAGGTATCGCCTACAGCAACGCCTTCATAGGCACGAATATTAGGATACCTATCCGCCAGCGCCGTAGGCATGACAGAAGAGGGTTTCAAAACAAATTCGACCTCGCCGCCGGTCGGATTCGGCAGCATGATACTGATGGCATTCCTTTGTCTCATTCCGGCGCGTAGCTTATCCAGATCAAGCTGCAAAAAGCGCTCAGCTTCAGTCCTGCGAACGCTTTTTTTGGAGGGTGATACTACTTGACCACCAGGCTTATCAATATCGACCCAAAACCCAGCAACCAAAGCGGACGCATTAGCCGTTTGCAGAGCACCGAGATACAAAATCGTCGCAGCAACACGACTGACGTTGCGTATTAGGGTGGTCAAAACTTGGCTGCCACGTAGTTATATCCTCTGGTAATCTTAAAAAACATTATCAGGACGCGTTGTGAGAGTCACGGCCCATAAAAACCCGTCCCATCCGCGGACGGATTCTACTCTTTGACCCGTAAACAATAAGGTCGTGATCACTTTTGGAGCTTTATATGAGACTTGTAAGCATTCTATTAATATTTTTTTTCATCAGCGCCTGTGCAACCAAGGGCGCTTTTGTTGACGAACCCATTATTGATCGCAAAGGCGTCGATATGAACCGCTATTACGCTGACAAAGCCGAATGTGAGGACTACGCAACCGAAGTGCCAACAGGCGAAAAAGTGGTCCGGGGTGCAGCTGGGGGTGCTGTTGTCGGCGGTGCTATCGGCGCCATTGTCAATCGCGGTCCAGACTCCGCAGAACGTGGCGCCGGAGTCGGAGCAGTAACTGGCGGAGTGCGTGGCGCCCAAGAGGGCGTTCGTGAGCGTGAGCGCGTTGTAAAACAATGTCTTCGTGGACGCGGCTATAAAGTACTTAATTAGCCCCAATCGAGACCGTAAGATCCGAGCGTCGTCTTTCCTAATTCATCCGGAGTCCGTCTCCTTTCGCGCTGAAGAAACTCGCAGCCACCCCGATGCGCAAGGGTTACACCTAGTTCTGTGAAAGATGGATCTTGATAGTCAGTGGGACCGCTTGTTGAGGCTGCTGGACCGCGATCTATGCTCGATACCCAAGTGCCATGAAAACGTTCGATATCATAAGGTGAATATAAGACTTGATGCTCGGCCGTCGCGAGTCGTCATAGGAGCGATAGGCGCATTGGTCCCCGGGGCCGGACTTGAACCGGCACGCTCGCAATGAGCGGGGGATTTTAAGTCCGTTTAAGCCGTTCTTTATCACATCTAAAAACACTCTAATGCCCGAAAACTCTAATATTTGACTTGATTTGAGTGTGCTCCGATGCGACGAAATAAGATGGATTTATCACCTATTTGTCACTAAGAGATCCGCCGGGCGGACCTCATCATTTGTCCGATACCATTAGTTATCTTTCAGATCCGTCAGAAGCAAAATTTAAAAAGTGGATCTGTAGCAACGGGGTCGTAATTGCTCTCGTCTCGCTGCTATTATGCCTGGACAGACCTAGCAGCGGGCTGTTTCGATATTTGTTACTCTTTTGTTTGGCAACATCGTTGGCCAACTTAGGATAATTTTTTACCCGCATTTATGAAAGAAAACTTCTCTCGATACACATCAAACACCACTGCAGCAACAATCACCACTCCGGTAATGATACGTTTGGACGGTTCAGATACGCCCAACTGAGCTAACCCGGTCTGCATAACAGCGATAATGAGTACACCAAGGAAAGAATTGATCACCGAGCCGCGACCACCTGACAGACTGGTTCCGCCAATAACCACTGCGGCGATCGCAGATAACTCCAATCCGAGGCCCGCATTTGGGTCTGCTGATTGCAAGTAGCCCAACTGAAACACACCGCCGAGTCCCGTGAGCAGGCCCGCCAGTACAAACACCATTATTTTATATCGGATCGGATTGATGCCCGATAGTCGGACTGCCTCTTCGTTGGTACCAATAGCAACCATGTACCGGCCAAAGACGGTCTTTACCAATACAAACTGTGCCGCCAAGACCACCAGCAAGGCAATGATTAACGAGATCGAAACGCCAAGTCCTGGCAGCGTTGCGCCGAAGATGCCCACGGCATTACCGACGTACTGCGTCTGTGAATCTGTTACAAGATATGCGCCGCCACGCGCAATTTCGAGCATCCCAAGCGTCACCACAAAAGATGAAATGCGCCAACGCGCGCTGATATAACCATTGAGAGCGCCACATGCCAGCCCCGTGAGCATTGCCGCAGGAACCGCCAACCATAATGACCAGCCAAATTGCGCCAGTAGCACTCCCGCCACAGCCGCACACAAAGCCATGACCGAACCAACACTTAGATCAATTCCGGCAATGAGTAGTACATAAGTCATACCTACTGCAATCACAGTCAATGCGGGTATTTGATTAAGTAGCGTCCGAAAGGTTAAAGCCGAAAAAAAATAATTGCTCAAGACGCTAAACAATAAAACTAATGCCAATAATACCGCCAACAATCCTATGGAATTCCAGGGCAGGCGCACCGTATCAAGTCGCATCGATACGCGCCCCTGACGTGCCAACATCATTGTAGTAACGAAAGCTCGCCCGCAGAATGCGCTCCTGAGTCGCTTCTTCTGCGGATATTTCAGCCGCAATACGGCCATTAGACATGACTATTAGCCGGTCGGACAAAGTCAGCAACTCCTGTGTTTCACTGGATACCATAACTACTGCGTTACCTGCAGCAACCAAGTCACGTAACACCCGGTGTATGGCCTGTTTGGTTCGAGCGTCTACACCGCGCGTAGGTTCATCAAACAACAAAATAGGCAGCTCCATTGACAGCCACCGAGCGATCAGTACCTTCTGTTGGTTACCTCCGCTGAGCTGACCTACAGCCTGTTGCTGACTGTCATATTTGATATTCAATAACGTTACATACGGCTCAGCAAGCTCGGCTTCCCTTGCAGAAGACAGCACGCAAAGCGCGCTGGAGATCCGCCGCTCTTGCCCTAAAACAATATTATCGGCAACGGGTGCTCGCAATAATAACCCTTGAGCCTTGCGGTCTTCCACCACCAGGCCTACGCCATTGGCAATCGCATTTTGCGGGCAATCATGGATATGTCTCTGATCGAAGTTATCTCTAGCGAAACGCAAACAGCCACTATCCGCTTTGTCTGCGCCAAAAAGGCAACGCATAACTTCAGTTCGACCGGAGCCTATCAATCCTCCGATGCCTAGAATTTCACCCGCGCGTATTTCGAAACTGACATCGCGAAAAACCCCTTCGCGAGCCAAGTGTTCCACACGCATCACCGTGTGCCGATTTCGCTTTGCCGAGTCTGCCAAACTGCGTTCTGTAGCAGCACCTTCGCCAGCCATTAAGTGTATCAACGAATCCACATCAATATCGGTCACCGGTTGTGTCGCCACACAGCGCCCATCGCGCAACACTGAAACCCGATCTGCCACACGACGAATCTCGTCCATGCGATGACTGATATACACGACGGAACAGCCCCGCTCTCTGAGCATGTTGATCTGCTCAAACAGTAATTCAATTTGCGGGTCTGTCAGTGCCGCTGTCGGCTCATCCAGAATCAAAAGACGCAATGGATAGTGCAGCACGCGGGCAATTTCCAGCAGTTGCTGTTGGCCGAGACCTAGCTCAGATACTGGCATGGCTGGATCGATATTATTTAGGCCCACACGGGCCAGCAATTCATAACTTTGCTCACGCAGCGCCCCGTGATCCACAAGCAGTCCACTCATAGGTGTCTTCTGCGGGGTATTTTCCCCTCGAACCACCCCCAGCTGCTTGAAGAACAGGTTTTCCGCAACAGACAGGGTCGGAAAAAGGTTTAGCTCCTGCATCACCATATAGATCCCGGCTGCTTCGGCTTCCAGAAGCGACTCCGGTGCATGAGGCCTACCGTCAAACTCCATATCCCCAGAATTGGCCGTTAACACTCCTGAGATAATATTACACAACGTGCTTTTACCAGCTCCATTGCTGCCCATCAGAGCATGCACTTCGCCGGCATAGCACTGCAGATCGAGATCCTGTAATACGGCGACCGTGAATTGCTTATTAAGTCCTCGGATGGAAAGTAACGGGTTGGTTTTTTCCACGAGCTTATAGCTGTCCTGACGTAATCAGATCCACCGGTGTCTTCCGGTCAGCAGGAATAGCGCCGGTATCAAAAATCTGCAACGCATACTCAATGCCAAAAACGGCAAGCTGATCGCCGTGCTGGTCTGCTGTCGCCAGCAATTCTCCATCTTGAATTAGCCTGTTAGCTGCGGAGATATTATCGAAGCCAACTACCTGTACCGCACCAGTGCGACCCGCTTGCCGAACCGCTGCAACCGCTCCGAGGGCCATACTGTCATTAGCGCAAAGTAGTGCTTTAAGATTGGGATGTTCCGATAACAACGCTGAAGCAACGACCGCCGCTTTGGTTTGCTCCCAATCGGCACTCTGTTTGCTGACCACATTCATACCAGCCGCCTGCATGGCATCTTCAAAACCGGCTTGTCGCTGTTGTGCGTTAAAGGCACCGGGCACCCCACCAACAATGGCCACCTGATCGCCACGCTGTAAGTACTGTGCTAAGTACTCTCCTACGACTTTTGCTCCCTCCCGGTTATCTGGACCAACAAAGGGAATGTTCAATTTCATTTGCGAAAGCAGCTCGCTATCGAATTTGTTATCAATGTTTACAACTGTAATGCCCTGATCAACCGCCCGTTTCACAACAGGTAACAGACTTTTAGAATCAGCTGGAGCAACGACGATAATATCCATACTAGCCGACATCATCTGCTCCACTAGGTTCACCTGCTGGGCGACGTCGCTTTCATTTTTAATACCGTTGACGACTAGTTCGTAGCGGTCTGCGTTGGCTGACTGATGCGCCTCGGCGCCCGCAGCCATACTGATAAAGAATTCATTCGCCAGCGATTTAGTTATGAGGGCAACGCGAGGCTTTTCAGGCGCTTCATAAGGGGTAATCGTAATTTCCCCTTCTTGCCTGTCACAGGCTACCAACGTTGCCAGTAAGCAGCTGACCAGCAGTAGTGTAATCCGGCCATACTTAATCGTTTGTTTCATATTGTTCTCCGCCTTGGTCTTTGAAGTACTCTTTTGTTGTTAGTCAAGGAATGCTTCTATGCTTATCGCATCAGGAATAGAGGGAATGGCGCCGCTGCGCGTAACCGAAATTGCTGCCGCGGCATTGGCTCTGAGTATTGCGTGCGCGACGGACACGTTTTGCGAAAGACTCGCAGCCAGTACGCCATTGAATACATCACCTGCCCCCGTAGTATCCACGGCAGTCACCTTAAAGGCCGGAATGCTCTTGTGTCGAATTTCTCCACTGTCGTTGTCACGATAACAGTGCGTTGCACCGCGGCTACCTCTAGTCACCACGACTGCCCCCACTCCCCTATCCAGCAATACACCAACCGCTTGCTGTAGTGCCGTATCCGAGTCCACGCGCGTGCCGGTTAGCACTTCTAACTCAACTTCGTTCGGCGTTAGAATATCTACGCAAGCGAGTAAATTATCGTCTAATGGAACTGCCGGAGCCGGATTGAGGATAACTTTAACACCCTTGTCCCGAGCTCTTTCGAGTGCATGCCTCACTGCGGCGATGGGAATTTCCAGTTGCACCAGAAGCCAACTGGCTGCAGAAATACAAGCATCAAAACTGTGAAGATGGGTTGTATCTAAACGGGCATTGGCACCGGCGGTGAGGCCGATGCAGTTTTCGCCTTTTTCGTCGATGAATATGCACGCCGTACCTGTCGCACAATCCGGGATGGCTGTAATCAAGTCGTCGGGCAGACCTTCAGCAATGAATTGAGCGCGGATGCTGTCTCCCGGCTGGTCGTCGCCTACGCAGGTGATAAAACCGGTCATAGCACCGGCTCGCCGCGCCGCCACAGCTTGGTTAGCGCCCTTGCCGCCAAGATTAGTCTGCAGCCTTCCACCTGCTAACGTCTGACCAGGAACCGGCAGCTGCGGAAGATACATACAAATATCCCAGTTGCTGCTGCCAATCACCATCAGGTCAAACTGAGAAGAAGGGGATGCCACCTGTGACTCCATTACTGTCTGGTACAAAAACCGATCGCGGGGCGGGCGGTTCACTTTTCACATCGTCTTATACCTGCAGTTTTTTGCGACTGCCGCAGATCAATACCTGTAGACAATCACCTAAATGACTTGTCTTACTCAACTCCTTTACTGCAGTAATCGACAATAAAACAGCCCGTGTCCGCCCGCAAGCGCAGGAAAAAAAAGGCATTGACCGCGTCGACTTACTCTTGTCAGACAAACTGCACGAGTTATGTTGGCACCGAGCGCGCTTCGATAACATCTGGCAGGTTTTCAACCCTGCGAACGATGACGTGCCGAATGCGACTTGCTCACTATCCAGAAAATTATTAATTGAGGTCTTCGCGAGGCAAAAAAAAACCTGTCCGCATCTTTGATTTTAAGAAATGTGCTAGCCGAGGAACGTTGCCCTGATTTCGCGATGTTTTCTTCACCTATCGAGTCGGTAATCAGTGCCGGTATTGTTACTTAGGATTTGTAGGGGCGACTTTTGACCGAAGTGGTCCCCGGGGCCGGACTTGAACCGGCACGCTCGCAATGAGCGGGGGATTTTAAGTCCCCTGTGTCTACCAATTTCACCACCCGGGGGGATGGAGGCGCGAGATGATATCACGTCCCAATAAACGCGCGAGCCCTTCTACACTTTTTACAGTAGACTTTCTGATAATAACTAGCGGTTACAGGGGCATCATCAGTGGCATCGCAACGCGGCGAGTTTGGATCACGGTTTGGATTCATCATGGCGGCAGCGGGTTCCGCCGTCGGACTCGGAAATATATGGGGGTTTCCTACGCAGGCTGCTAGCAATGGTGGCGCGGCTTTCGTGGTGGTTTACCTCATTTTGGCTTTTTTGCTCGCCTACCCTGTTCTTATGGCTGAGTTCACACTCGGCCGTCATGCACACGGCAATATGATTGCTGCACTGGCGAAGGTGTCGCGAAATGGAACCCAACGCGGACTGGGGACGCTAGTGGGCATCGTAGGCATCTTCACTGCGAGCCTAATCCTCAGTTTTTACGCCATTGTCTCTGGCTGGATGATTGGCTTTGGTGCCGCCTATCCGCTGGAAGCCGCTGGCGCCAGCGCCACGGCGACGTGGTTGTCCGAGTTCGGCTTATTGCGCAATCTGACTCTCATGCTCATATTCATGATACTGACGATGGCCGTGGTCGTGGGTGGCGTCGAAAAAGGAATTGAGCGCTGGTCGAAAAGACTGATGCCTGCGCTCATTGTGACCCTCATGGCCTTATCGATTTACGTACTCACGCTGGAGGGTGCAGGCAAAGGTCTCGCTGTCTATTTAGTGCCTGACATCACAAAAATATGGTCTACCGAACTCATATTTAAGGCCATGGGAGCGGCTTTCTTTTCCTTGTCATTGGGCGTGGGCACGATGTTGATCTATGGCTCCTATGTCTCTGATGACGAGCACTTGCCAAGCTTGGGTGCTCAGGTCGCATTAGTCGACGTTGGCATAGCGGTATTGGCGGGATTTCTTATCTTACCCGCCATGTACGTTGCCGCTGAGCGTGGCGTCGTCATTTTTAATGAAGCCGGTGGTCTGTTGTCGGAAGACACGCTGATATTCGTCGTACTGCCCGCGCTATTTGATTCGATGAATCAAGCGGGTACGGCTCTCGCAGTCGCATTTTTTGGCCTGATGAGCATCGCCGCCCTGACCTCCTCTATCTCTATGCTTGAGGTGCCAGTCGCATTCTTAGTTGAGCGCTTTCAGTGGAGTCGATTTAAAGCAGCGGTCATAGCCACTCTCATCGTAACCGCGATGAGCTCGGTGATTGTTCTTAATTTTGACTTGCTTTTCGGACTCGTCATCACAGTAAGCACACGCTATTCACAACCGATTCTCGGACTCGCATTGTGCCTCTATGCGGGCTGGGTGTGGCGGCGAGACATCCTTCTAAAAGAGCTCGCAAAAAACGAGCTCGAAACCGAGCCCACTTTATTCATGCGCTGGTGGCCCTGGTACGTCCGGTTCGTATGTCCCACTATCATACTTGCGATAGTGGCACGCACGATTTTCTAGGACCCCGCCTCTAGACCGGACTGCGCATTATCTTAGTGAGCTCCTCACCGCGGCCCTCTAATGCTGCCTGCAGCGCTTTCTCCATCAGGTAACGAGCTTGTGCGGTATAGGCGTAGATGCATGAGTGCACAGCCGCCTCGTGCCAGTTATCCACACTACAGGCAGTGGAATAATTTTCAAACTCGCTCAAGGTCTTAATCAAATCTGTGATGTGCTTGGGACACTCACAATCGAGTAGGCTCTTCAGCTTAGCCGCCGCGTTCAGTGTGTTGTCATCGTACATCCTGGGCTTGGCCTGGATCAGCTCACCCAAATTGATCTCGCCCTGCTTCGATTCGTGATCTATTGCAATACGACCCAACTCGAACGCCAATCGTGCAGACTCCGGTGGATATTCCAGGGCAGTCATACCCCGACGCTCGATCTCCTCGATCCAGCGACTATTGCACAACTGATATAGCACCAGAGTGCGTTTAGCACCCAAGCGATTTGCAAGCGTATCCATAGCATTGATGTTAGTCATGGAAACTGATGGACAATGAACCACGAGCATATCCGCGGTCTCGTTGACATCGAGTGAATCCACCGCATTAGCCAGTGGCATTCTGGATAAAAACGCGCTGATACTGGAGAGGCAGCCTTGATGCCCATCCAACCACTGACACAGCTCCGGACCTACAAATACCACGCGTGACTTCGAAGCGGGAATCGCCTTGGCCATCCGACTCCCTCGATTACTCACGAGCAGTTCAAGCGTCTTTCGGTCTGAAGAGGCGATTTCACCAATCCTAACGCCGTCGTCTACAAGTGCCGTTATAAGTTGCAGATGCTCTAAGTCGGATTGCGTAAAAAGACGCCTGCCCGATGCTGATTTATGGCTAGCGCCTAAACCGTAACGCCGCTCCCAAACACGCAACGTGTCGGGCTTCAAACCTGTTAGGCGAGCAACCGTACCAATACCGTACAGCGGTCGTGGCTCGAGGAGATTAAGTGCATTGGCCGGTGCGTTCATATTTTTCTCCAAAGTTTGTTCGGTAAGTGTCGTGATTTACGCCTTGGACGAAGCCCTAGATCTACGAAAATTAATCTTGTCTATGATTTGTACATGTACTAGCTGGACATTGTCCAGTTTTAGCTGGGCAGGCCGCGTTTTGAGTCGTATTAATGATGCCTACTCAGGAGGTCGTGAAATGATCGACAACACAGACGAGAAAGATATTGAATTAATGTTCGCCGAAGCGCGTCGTTATGACCTGCTGACCGCCGAGCAAGAGCAGACTATCGATACTGCGAAATGGGCAGCCGTTCGGCAAATTTTTGTGCTGATCGCGAGTGATAAAGACTTGTCTCGATACCTTGCGCAGTTCTGCAACGAATGTTTGTGCAATCCGCCACAAATACAACGGTTTCCTAACCGTGACCTTCACTTCGTTTTGCGCCGAGAATTGGCAGCCCTGTTTAAGGACGGTACGCACAAAACTCAATCCCAGCAAGCAGCCGCGAAGCTCGGCACCCTGAAAACTGCTGAAGCTCGCGTGGCCTACGTCGAAGCTTTGGCCTTACCAGCGAGTTTGACCATCGGCATTGCTGTGGCGATTTTGCGGCGTTCGGGCGGGCAGTTTGCTGATACCGTGGCAGACTCTATCGGGCATTGGCAGCGCCATTGGCTCGAGCCAGTGCCCTCATTCGCCCTCAGCCAAGAGCTACTAACTTCGATAAAACGTGAACTGCGGCATTACACCGCAGCGCGCGATCGTTTAGTCATGCACAACCTGAGACTCGTGTATTCGATTGCAGCGCGTTACAAAGGGCGGGGGGTCGGTTATCTAGACCTAGTACAAGAGGGGACGCTTGGCTTGATACGAGCCGCCGAGAAATTCGAATACGAAAAAGGATTTCGCTTCAGCACCTACTGCTTTAATTGGATCACGCAGGCGGTGAGACGATACGTCGGTGATGCCGGTACGCTCATACGGTTCCCAACCCATGTTCAGGAACAAATCGGTCGGTTGTATAAAGAACGCTATACCGAGCAGGCGCGGACAGGCCACGAGCCTGACGCAGATACCGTCGCACTAAATGCGGGCATGGATCCAGAGAAGGCCCGCGAACTGCTGCAATTACGAAATTTAACTGTGTCCTTAGACGCTCCGAAGTTTGATGACGACAACGAAACCATGGGTGACGGCATTATCGGGGAAACATTCGGAGAGGCCAGCGACGATGCTGAGCAAGCCTCACTAGGCAAGTTTCTAACCAGTGCGATCGGGCGGCTTGAGACGAACGAGCGCGAGGTGGTAATAGCGCGATGGGGCCTACAAAGCGGTGCGCCGCTGTCGCGAGCTGAAATTGCGGACAAGCTCGGCGTCAGCAGAGAGTGGGTCAGACAGCTTGAGCGAACCGCACTCAAGAAGCTTAAGGGACAGGGCGATGTTAAGTATGCGTTCGATGACTACCGCAGCAGTAGTAATTGGTAGTCTTAGACCTCTAGCGCACACGCTGCGGCTCGTATAGTCGGATACGCAAACGAGAAGTCTGCCGCAAGCAGCTTAGTCGGAACAACTTTCTGACCTGTTAGCAGTAGGTCGTCCGCCATTTCGCCCAATGCAAGCCTCATTATCGGCGCTGGGAGCCCAAGGCTCAGCAGGGGTCGCCGATGGCGGGCGATTTCGGCAGAGAAAGCCCGATGTGTCACGGGTTGCGGCGCCGTCAGGTTTACCGGGCCCGCCAGCGCCGGCGTTGTCATGCAATGAATGATGCCTCCTACCATATCATCGAGGTGGATCCAGCTCAGCCAGTGCTCACCCTTCCCCATCCAGCTACCCATCCCAAACTTGAATGACTGCGTCATTTTGGGGTAGGCGCCAGCCAGCCGGTCCAGTACTACCCCTGTTCGAAGAAAAACGTAGCGTGTGTCTGATGCACTCATCGGCTCGACGCTAGCCTCCCAATCTCGACACAGATCCGCCGAAAAGCCCTGTCCCGGACCGAACGATTCATCGAATTGCTGATCGTCGCTGGCACCATAAAATCCAATGGCACTGCCACTGATAAAGACCTCGGGAAACCCTATCACTCTTAGATGAGCCACCAACAGCTCAGTGAGGCCGATCCGACTGGCTCGAATCTCACGCTTGTACGAAGCCGTCCAGCGCTTATCTGCGAGACCGGCTCCAGCCAAGTTAATCACCACATCGGGGCGCTCTACTAAGCTACTTAACGCCTGGATATAGCGAATGTTGGACTCACTGGCTCGAAACTGACGAGTTAAAACGGTGACCTGGTGCCCACCATTGACTAGCTGTTTGACCAAAGCGCGTCCAATTAGTCCGGTTCCGCCGGTAACAAATACCTTCATAGTCCCATTATCCTCGTTATTTCCCGCAACCAAACTACAGTGGTCAACGTATACTTTTGATGCGTCATTCAGTTAACTCTTTGTCTACATGGCTTCGCCGCGTCGATCGGTGGACCGTACTCACGGGTGCGGGCGTCAGCGCCAATTCGGGGATTCCCACTTACCGGGATCGAACCGGCAATTGGCTTCGTGTCAGCCCGATACAGCACAAAGAATTCATCGAATCAGAAGCCAAACGACGACGTTACTGGGCCCGTAGTATGGTGGGCTGGGTGGGTATAAGCCAAGCAAAACCGAATGCCACACACCACGCCTTAACCGCGCTCGAGCAGTGCGGAAAAATAGATACGCTGATTACCCAAAATGTGGATCGATTGCATCAAAAATCCGGCGCCAGCAACGTCATCGATCTGCATGGCCGCTTAGACCGCGTCTGCTGCTTGCACTGTAATCAATACGAAAGTAGAGATGCATTTCAGACTCGCTTACTTCGTCTTAACACATTCGTAAGCGACTACGCGCATATTGCTAAACCCGATGGTGATGCTGATGTCCCAGAGACGTATATCGCCCAGACGACTATACCAACCTGTGAAAAGTGCGATGGTGTCATGATGCCAGATGTGGTTTTTTTCGGAGGCACGGTACCAAAATCGCGCGTTGAGGCCGGCGCTGATGCGCTGGCCAGAACGGCCGGACTTTTAATAGTCGGTAGCTCCCTTCAGGTTTATTCCGGATTCCGGTTTTGTCGCATGGCGGAGAAATTAGGTATGCCGATCGTTATAGTCAATGAAGGCGACACGCGCGCTGACTCGATGGCCAGCCTTAAGATAGACACGGCGGGTATGTCCAGATTGGTAGCGGCCATCGACGAAATCAACCCCATTCAGGAGAGTCAGTCCGCGTGAGCACAACAATTGTTTTATTTAGGCAAGATCTGCGACTCCATGATCACCCTGCTCTTACCGCAGCCGCACAACGCGGCGATGTCGTTCCAGTTTTCATCTATGATCCGGAAGCGGCCGGCGAATGGTGCTTGGGTGGTGCAAGCCAATGGTGGCTGCATGAAAGCCTGGTATCGCTAAAAAACACCATTACCAAGCTGGGTGGGTCATTAATTTTTCGGCACGGAGATACCCTTGCATGCCTGCAGGAACTTCGAAAAGAAGTTAATGCGGACGCTATTTATTTTTCTCGTCAATATCAGCCCTGGTCGCCATCACTGGAGCAATCGATACGAAGCCACTTTGATAGCGAGGGTGTCTCGGTAAAGCGATTTCCTGGAACGCTTTTGCACGAGCCCGGTACTGTGCTGACGGGTTCAGGAACAGCGTTTAAGGTATTTACTCCATTTTGGCGAGCAGCGAATAAGCTGACAGCGGCCTCGCCCATCGCCCTACCCTCTGTTAGTTGGACCGGCGTATCGATTCAAACAGATTCGATAGAAAGTTGGCGGCTGCGACCCATCGATAAGACAGGTGAGCGCGACTGGGCCGATGGCTGGGATACGCTGTGGACGCCGGGAGAGGACGGTGCACAACGCACATTGGAGACATTCTTAGAGGCCCCTGTCGAGCATTACGCTGAGGGCCGTGACACACCTGCGAAGCGTTATACGTCGCGTTTATCGCCTCACTTAAAGTTTGGTGAAATATCGCCCAGACAAGTTTGGGCTGCCGCGCAGCAAAGGAAACTATCGGCCCCACAGTGGAGCTCCGCTATCGATAAATTTCTCGCCGAAATAGGTTGGAGAGAGTTTTGCTACCAACTGATCGATCTGTTCAACGAAATGCCAAATACGCCCTTCAAAGGTCAGTTTGGAGGCTTCCCCTGGCAAAATAACGCGGAGCATCTCCGAGCATGGCAAAGAGGACAAACCGGCTACCCTATCGTTGATGCTGGCATGCGGGAGCTATGGCATACCGGGTTCATGCACAATCGCGTACGGATGATTGTGGCCTCATTTCTTACCAAGCATCTATTGGTGCATTGGATTGAAGGCGAGCGATGGTTCTGGGATTGCTTGCTTGACGCAGACATTGCATCAAACGCCTGCAGCTGGCAGTGGGTGGCGGGCTCTGGTGCCGATGCCGCTCCCTATTTCCGTATCTTCAATCCCATCGCTCAAGGCCAAAAGTTTGATCCTGCGGGTGAGTATGTTCGACGATGGTGTCCGGAGCTCGCTGACTTGCCCAAGAAATTCATTCACGCACCTTGGGAGGCGCCACCGATGACGCTTACAAGCGCTGGCGTGACACTCGGTGCAGACTACCCGCACCCCATCGTGGACCATAAGAGTGCCCGACAAGGCGCTCTCGATGCTTACGAATTCATAAAAAAAGCAAGCTAGTCCTCGTCAATGATGGCGACGGCGCGAGTCCATCCGGCGGATCCGCCGCGGACTTTGTGCGGGAAGCAGCTCACGGTAAAGCCTGCATCTGGCAAGGCCTCTAAGTTATGCATCTTTTCCAGGTGGCAGTAGCCAATATCTCTACCTGCCTTATGTCCTTCCCATATGATGCTCGCATCCTTATGTTCTGCATAGCGCTCTGCCGTGTAGGTAAATGGCGCGTCCCAACTCCATGCGTCGGTGCCCGTCACACGAATACCGCGCTCCAAAAGGAACATAGTGGCCTCATAACCCATTCCCGCACCCGCATTCACATAATCTTCGCTGCCGTAGCGCATCCCGGCTGAGGTGTTTACCAATACGATCGTTAATGGCGTTAGTTCAACGCCAATTCTCGACAGCTCCGTCTCTACATCCTTGGCAGTAACCACGTAACCATCTTCTTTGTCGCGGAAATCAAGCTTAATACCTGGCTGAAAGCACCATTCAAGCGGCACCTCATCGATAGTAATAGCGCGCTCTGATCCCCCGAGTTTGTCGTTCATTGTGCTGTGGTAATGGTACGGTGCGTCGAGATGAGTACCATTGTGAGTACACAGTTGCACCATCTCGATAGCCCAGCCTTCGCCGTCCGGCAAGTCGCTCTTATCAAGTCCCGTAAAGAAGTCGGACATCTGCTCAGCACCGGTATCGTGCCTAATATAGTCAATTTTTGGGCGCATGGGCGGTGGGTCGCTGATGACGTCATTTTCCAAATAGATAGATAAATCGATAAATCGTCTCATCCCTTTTTTCTCCTCTGAAGATCACTTCACCACATGCTCTCAAAAATGAATCGCTGTATTAGGTAGCTTAGACTTACTGTGTCGTTGCGACCTATTGGCAAGCTGGGCCCAACACTCTATTGTCTATTGCATCATCCGCTAAAGAACTTCCTATGACTTACCTCAGCCCATTTGTTGCCCTCGCCAGTGCTTCAATTGCAACGCTTGCCATTGCGAGTACGCCTTTCCCTTCCACGTATGCAGCACCTGATCACGCCCCGGTGATAATAACCAATGCAACCATCCTAACGGGTACTGGCTCGAGACTCGACGATGCAAGCATCTTTTTTGCCAACGGTAAGATCGTCTCTGTTGGAGAGGAGCCTACCGCACTGCCCGCAGACACAACCCTAATAGATGCAAGGGGTGCATGGGTAACGCCTGGCATTATTGATGTTCACTCGCACCTTGGCGTCTATCCCTCCCCCGGTGTAGATGCTCATTCGGATGGCAATGAGGCAACGGCGCCAGTAACCGCTGAAGTATGGGCAGAGCACAGTGTTTGGCCGCAAGATCCGGGGTTTGGCCGAGCCTTGGCCGGTGGCATTACCGCTCTTCAAATCCTGCCTGGATCAGCAAATCTGTTTGGAGGGCGTGGTGTCACTCTGAAGAATGTTGCCTCAGTGAGCTATCAGGGTATGAAATTCCCCAATGCACCCTACGGCTTAAAGATGGCCTGCGGTGAGAACCCCAAACGAGTCTACGGACGCAAAGGTAGTGGACCATCGACACGGATGGGCAACATCGCAGGTTACCGTAACGCATGGATCAAAGCGGTGGAATATCGCGACGCCCACGAGCAATTCGAGGCCTTGTCCGACGAGAAGCGAGGCGAGACCGAGAAGCCTAAAAGAGACCTAGAACTTGAGACACTGGCGGGGGTCCTCAATGGTGACATCATTGTTCATATGCATTGTTATCGAGCAGATGAAATGATGACAATCTTGGACCTTGCCAAGGAGTTTAATTACAAGGTAGGCACGTTTCATCACGGGATAGAGGCGTATAAGATTGCCTCCGAGTTGGCTGAGAACGATGTCTGCGGGGCTCTCTGGGCTGACTGGTGGGGTTTCAAAATGGAAGCCTATGACGGTATCCAGGAGAATATTGCACTCGTCGATCGTCCCAAGGGTAGTTGCGCCATTGTCCATTCAGATTCAGATGAAGGTATTCAGCGCCTAAACCAAGAGGCTGCAAAAGCGATGGCCAGAGGCTTAAAGGCGGGGCTTGAAATTACGCCCGAACGCGCTATTCAGTGGATAACCAGTAATGCGGCCAAATCCCTAGGTATTGAGGATCAAACAGGCAGTCTACAATCCGGACTCATGGCCGATATCGTTGTCTGGAGTGGTAATCCATTTAGTGTTTACGCAAAAGCCACTAACGTGTTCATTGATGGTGTCGAGCGGTTCGATCGCTTAGATCCATCTAAACAGCCAGTTTCGGATTTTGAGCTCGGTCAATTGATGGAGATCGAGCGATGAGAATCTATATGTCGATAGTGTGGATCGCACTGGCACTCCAGTCGTCCAACGTTTTTGCAGAACGACTTCTCATGAAGAATGCGACCCTGATGACCATGGGTGCAGAGGGTACTCTCGAGGGCGCAGATCTTTTAATAGAGGATGGAGAGATCAGAGCGATGGGCATCGATCTGCAAGCCACTGCAGATACTGTTATTGACGTAGCGGGTGCAACGGTAACACCAACACTATTTGCTGGCGCTACAGCTATTGGCCTCGTTGAGGTGAATGCCGTAAAGGAATCGGTAGATAGCTCACTCAACAATTCGCCTCTAGGCAAAGTTCACATTGAGTTTGATGTGCGCGACGCCTACTCGCCGCACTCGAGCCTGGTCGGCATTACACGAGTTGAAGGCTATGGTTACTCGTTGTTGATGGCAAATGGCGCGGAGTATTCGGTATCAGGCATTGGTTCGCTTGTTGAACTCGATGGCCGTTTCGATAGCTTCTCAGGCAACGATACGCTTTTCATTGACGTTGATGGCTATTCTTCGGGCAAAGTGGGTGGCTCCAGAGCAGCCCATTGGATGCTGCTCGAAGGCATGATGTCAGACTTGGACAGGCGGCCAGATTCACAGGAATATCTCACTCAGGCAGGTCGCAAGCAGCTTAAAGAGTTAAGATCAGAGGGCGTATTCGTCTTTGCCGCGAACCGGGCAGCCGATATCAAACAAGTTATTAATTTCACTGAGAAACACAGGTTGAGTTCAGTCGTCATAGGTGCTCGCGAAGCTTGGATGTTGGCCTCTCAGTTAGCTGACTCGGGCATAGCTGTCATGGTAAACGGCCTTGATAACTTACCCGCGGATTTTGACTCCCTAGGATCACGGTTGGACAATGCCGCAATCCTCAATGACACCGGTGTAACAGTCATGTTTACGAGCGGCGGTACACACAATGCCCGCAAAGTTCGCCAAGGCGCCGGTACTGCTGTTGCCTACGGTATGAACTACATGAGCGCCCTTCGCGCAATGACTGTGGTGCCGTCGCAGATATTCGGTGGCAGAGATAGAGCAATAAAAGTGGGTAACTCGACCGATTTAGTGGTTTGGAGCGGTGATCCTCTCGAGATCACGAGCCATGCCACCGCCGTCATAATGGCTGGTCAAGTTACTTCGATGGAGACCCGTCAGAGCAAACTTCTCGAGCGGTACCTTCCCGAGAAACCTAGCTTGGGTCGTGCTTATATAAATCGCTAGCGCTCGTTGTTAATACGCTCTAACGTCGAGGTCGTGGAATACCCCGGTAAAAAGTCTAGGACAACCACTTCACCGCCTGTCTCTAAGACGTGCTCATGGCCTGCGATGTCAGAGACAGCATAATCGCCGCCCTTCACTAGTACGTCAGGAGAGATAGCCTGAATCAGGCGGGCCGGCGTATCTTCAGAGAATGGTACGACATAGGTGACGGATCGTAGTCCCGCCAAGACAGACATCCGAGCGTGGAGCGGATTTATGGGTCGATCAGCCCCCTTCAGCCGCACAACCGAAGCATCGTCATTGACCGCCACAATCAACACATCGGCCAGCTTTGCAGCATCGTTGAGGTAAGTCACGTGACCGGGATGAAGAATATCGAAACACCCATTTGTCATTACGATCCGCTCACCCTTAGCTCGGTGTCGGTTCACCGATGTAAGGAGGTCGGCTTCATCGACAATCCCGCTATCGATCTCCACCGCGCTGTCGCCCAGTGATGTGCCCGACAGTGCCCCCTCCAGTTCGTCGCGTGTGACAGTCGCTGTCCCCACCTTGCCCACCACCAATCCTGCGGCTAGATTTGCTAAACGGGTTGAATTTTCGAGACTATCGTCACTGGCCAGACCCGCGGCTAGTGCTGAGATAACCGTATCACCTGCGCCCGTCACATCGAAAACTTCGCGAGCCAGTGCAGAGAGGTGGAGGGGTGCTCCCTCTCGTGTCTGTAGCGTCATGCCGCGCTCGCTGCGGGTCACCAGCACAGCATTAAAATCATAGGCTTCACATAGCTCACGCGCGTATTGACTTATGCGCGCATCGTCTTGCTCGCAAGGCCCTACTACTGCCTCGAACTCTGACAGATTGGGCGTAATTAGTGTGGCACCCCGATATCGCTCGAATTTATCCCCTTTTGGGTCGACTAGGACAGGCACGCTGAGGGCGTTACAGTGAGCAATCAACGCCTCGACCCGCGCTAATGTTCCCTTGGCATAATCACTCAGCAGAACGACGTCGTGCTCAGCTATCAAGTTGCTCGCGTACTGAATAAACGAATCATCACCGTAGTCCTCAAGGGACCCCTCAAAATCCATGCGAATCAACTGCTGATTTCGACTCAGCACACGCAGTTTTACTATGGTGTCAGCCGGACACGGCATGACGGACCAACGCACACCTTTTGCCTCAACCGCTGCTCGTAACCGCCTCGCGTCCTCATCGTGTCCCGCAAGTCCTGAGAGCGTCGCTTTTACGCCCAGAGCCGCAAGATTAACGGCAACATTAGCGGCGCCGCCGGGTCGATCTTCTACATCTTCAATCTTGACGATCGGGACCGGCGCCTCGGGGCTGACTCGCGTAGTGGCTCCCCGCCAAAATCGATCTAGCATGACATCGCCAATGACCAATATTTTGGCGTCGGTAAAGGATGGGATTCTAGACATCGATTGCAACTCCTTTGCCGCTGTCTGGGGTATACCCGTCGGCGTCGACACACGTGACTGCCTCGAGTGCCAACATCACCTCATCTGTTCCAATATCCGTCATACATTCAAAGCGACCTTGACACGTGGGTCGCCGAGCACAAGGGGAGCAGCTGAGAGCATGATAGATAATACGAACTCGGTCGCCTCCAGTCTCTAGATAGGGGCAAGTCGATCCAAACAGCGCCACTGTCGGGACACCCGTCGCAACACCCATATGAGTCAACCCCGTATCGACGCCCACCAGTGCCCTGGCACGTCCAACAATCCCTGCACTGACTCCCAGTGGAAACTTACCAACCCAATTTTCAACACCGAGGCCATCCAGCATCGCTCGAGCATGCTCGCGATCACCGGGGCCGCCCAGACAGGCTACTTTGTGTCCCTGAACAAGCAGATCTGAGATCAATTGTCTCCAGCGATCATCAGTCCAGTGCTTCTGCGCTCGCGTCGTGAACGGTGCGATGACGGTGTATGGCACAGAGCCGATAATATCCTGTGCCCTATTTTCATCCGACGCGGAAATACCAAGGACGAGATCGAAATCTCGGGTGCTCCACGAGAGGGCTTCGGCAAGCCCTAAATATTCTGAGCTGATACGAGGTGTAATACTCTTTTCGATGCGCTTGGTGAGAAATACGCCTGTGGGCTCCTTTGATTTAAAGCCAATGCGGGACCTAGCGCCAGTAAGCCATGCAAGCAAAGCGCTTTTGACCAGCCCTTGTGCGTCGACAACGAGATCGTATTGACGTTCGCGCAACAGCGCTCTCATTTTCAGAATCGCGCGAGCGAGCATGATCAAACGCTTTTCGCGCCAGAGCTCCTCCCACTCCTGACGAGGCCAAAGCACGACCTCATGGAGGCCAGGCATATCTTGAAGCAGTGGACGCACAACCCCTTCTGCCAACCAATCAATCTCAGCATTTGGGTGTGCTTGTCGACATGCTGCAACGAGAGGAGATGCAAAAACGACATCACCAATCGCACTCAATCGAATAATCAGAATACGTTTTACGGCTATTTCTGGCATGAACAAGCCAAACTAACCAAGGGACTCGGGTTGCTGCTTAGGGCAATCTCGATCTAGCGCCACCAGCAATGTAAACGTCAGAAATATTAGGTTTCCGCCAATGTAGGAGTACAAGCCCACGGCAGTGCCCAGAGGAAATACGGCCAGAAGCGCCGTCAGGCCGGCGACTGCAACATGCATCCGATCATCCTGGATGTAGAGCCAAAGACGCCACAACAATAATCCGTAACCAATCAGACCGACGATACCGGTTTCGGCCACGACCTCGAATAATATGAGGTGTGGATGCCAGGTCTCGCTAAGTCCCGGTATGAGACCTGCCGACTCTTGTATGGCGAATGTGCCAAACCCTCGCATGCCTACCCCGGTCAGCCAATTCTCTGAGAAAGCCTGCCACGAGAGCTCCCACAGCTGAGACTGATATAAAAACGATTGATACCGTGCTGGCGCCTCGGCCAGAGTACCAACCTGCCCTGTCACAATTGATAGATAGATACCTAAGAGCAGGCCGATAACAGCGGAAATGACGAAGCCCGTTACCTGCCGCTTAGCACCAACCTCCTTGTGTCGTAGGGCGAGTACTGCCCACCCCGCTAGACCGATTAGGGCGAGCAAGGCAGATGACTGGTGTCCACTCATCACAATAGCGGCGTATACCGGTATTGACAGTATACCGACACCCATCCCTCCGGCTCGTCGTAACGCTTCAAGGAAAAATGGGGACAGGATGGCGAGCGTTGCGCCGTAGCCGAGCTGCAATGACCCTGTAACGATAGCGCCCTCTTCACCTAGTTCTATCAAAGGGTCACCCAATAAACTGACGCCTGTCAGGATTTGTACAAACCCATCGACAGCCCACGCAACCAGTAAGATTCCGAGCCAAGACATAATGCGCTTCGCGTCGCCTTCTTCGATGACCACGCTCAATACCACCCAGGCCGCGAGCGCGTAGGCGAAAAAACGGAAGGCCGCTGACACGCCCCTTTCCAAATTTACCGAAAACAGCAGGCTAAGTAGACCCGGAATCGCGATACAAGCGAATAGCATCGCCGCTTTTTTCAACCCGGGTAACGACAGGACAGCGTCCCGATTAGTCAAAAGCGTCAGGATACTGACAACAACCATTAACCAGATCAACTGACGCGTGGCTACACTCACCGCGAGCGAGAAAAATAAAAACACCCACATCAAAGGTGCCGGAATGATGTTTGGCTGTTGCATTCAGTAACTCTTATTGTCGATTCTGTCGGAGCTAGGTAACCCCAAAAAGTCGGCTGAGGGTAACGAAATCACCCTTTGAACTCCAGACGGCTCAGTAAATTAGCCAACAATCAACAATTTAACTTGCACAGCTCGAATCTAGCGTGTTTCATCGCATCCATGCTCTTATCACACCAGAAAAAATTCTTGTTTGTCCATATAGCTAAAACAGGTGGGACCAGTATTCGCGCCGCCTTACAAAGGCATCGATGGCAGGACCCGTACTATCTTCCCATGTGGGTAGCCAGCAAGCTGAGTCGCCTAGCTCACCACGAAGTCGCGATCAAAATACCCCGCCATGCCAAGGCTATTACCGCCAAAGAAATGCTGCCACACCCGTTTTTCGAATCGCTCTTTAAATTTGCATTTGTCCGAAATCCTTGGGATCTGCAGGTAAGCTCCTATCATCATATCGGTCGCGAACGGCCGGATCTGCTTCTGCCTGACGAGACCTTTGAGGCTTTTTTACGACGCAAACTAGACCCTGATCGGCCCTGGCAGTACCACATAGATACGTCCATAACGCAACAGAGTGACTATCTCGTTGATTTGCACGGACACCTAATCGTCGACTTCATAGGACATTACGAAACCTTGCAGCAAGACTTTGATCATTGCTGTCAACAGATTGGCCTACCACGCGTGGAACTCCCCCATCGGCGTAAAGCCAATGATCGCCTAGCGTATCGTGATTACTACACTCCTGAGACTCAAGCGCTGGTCGGTGAGGCATTTGCCCGCGACATCGACATCTTGGGTTATACCTTCTAGTTGGTCTTCAGAAGCCTAGCTGTTGCCGAGGCAAGATCAGCCACCGATATGCAGCCTGGCGCTGTCTCGCCCTGGGTAACATGAAAGCAAGTCTCAATGCCTGCGGCATGGGCAGCCTGCATATCTGACACCTTATCACCCACCATAGCCGACTTCGTAAGATCGAGCGTAAGCTCGCTCACAGCTTTAAAAATCATGCCAGGCAGTGGCTTTCTACACTCGCATTCAAGTCCGTACTCTGACACGGTAGCGTCAGCCAAGTGAGGACAGTAATAAACGCCGGCCAAACTAACACCCTGTGTTTCAAGGTGACCGCGCATAGTCTGAGTTAAGGTCAGAAAATCAGCCTCGCTGTAATAGCCGCGGGCAATGCCTGATTGGTTGGTAACAATAACTAACGCATACCCAGACTGACACAGATCACGCATCGCCTCGATTGCACCCGGTAAAAATTCAAACGCGCTCCAGCTACTCACATAACCCGAGTCGACATTGATCACGCCATCTCGATCGAGAAAAACAGCCGGTTGTGCCATGGATCACTCCACGCTCAAGTCGAGTTGTACTTCAATCAGAGCGCAGAGTAAGTGTCCGATAATAATGTGCATTTCTTGTATGCGTGCCGTTACGTCAGAGGGGACTACCAGAGAAAGATCACAACTTTTGCTGAGCTCACCACCGGCCTTACCAGATAAGCCGATTACTCGTCCACCCAGATCACGCGCTAAATTGGCCGCTTTCAAGATGTTAGATGAATTACCTGACGTGGAAATTGCAATCAGCACATCACCCTCGCGACATAAGCCCTCTACTTGTCTACTGAATACGCTATCAAAGCCATAATCATTGCCTATGGCCGTTAACGCCGACGTATCCGTGGTCAACGCCATAGCCGGCAATGCCCGCCGATCGGATACAAAACGACCTATCAGCTCAGCTGCAATGTGTTGAGCATCGGCAGCAGATCCGCCGTTGCCACACAGATAAATCCGGTTGCCGCGCGACAAGGCTTCAGCGCAGATCAGACCGGCTCGTTCGATATCATTTTCAAGCGCCATCATTGCCGTTACAACCTGGCGATGTTCTTCCAGTGTCTCTCTCACTAGGTTTTGCATGGATAACACTCTCACTGTGCTGTGGTGGTTAGACGAGGCAACAAAAAACCGGTAGCTCACCTCGATGAGCCAAGTTTAACACGGAGGAAAACGCTTGGAGCCAGGCTCTGGATTCATCAAACAATACCATTAGTCAGCCGGAAAAGATTTGCGGCTCGCAACATGAAAAGTGCTGATATCTTCCGAGTGTGGCTCGGTACTGAAGCGCAAAACTGCAGTGTTATCAAGCAAGCGGTTTCAGGGGGAGTCCACTCTTTAGCGAGGCAGAACTATACCGGCCACGGCAGCTATGTCATTTCAGAGTAGAACCGCCATGGGGGCGTGTCTGTTTATCATGGGACTAGAAACGCAGGTTGTCTCAATGATGTACTGTCAGTTGTCTCGATCCTCAAAGCGTTCAGTACGTCTCTCGCGAAGACGTTTGTAGGCGACAGGTACACACAAGAGACCAAGGATAATGAGGGTCCACATGGCTAGCTATGCTTTCCTGTCGGCCCCACGGCAGTTCCCCAGGCGACCATTTCTGACACGCCCTGCGTAATCATTG
>ERZ802822.297-NODE-297-length-35779-cov-13.804633_pt1 | contig 35779 bp, 35 predicted proteins | sample MGYA00345649_ERZ802822 | MGnify/ENA primary metagenome ERZ802822 (study PRJEB30503, sample SAMEA104212359) | marine metagenome | biome: Westerlies Biome; feature: [SRF] surface water layer (ENVO:00010504) within the epipelagic zone...; material: water...
ACCGGCAGCGTCAGCAAGAAGACCGACTATCTGGTGGCAGGTGAAGAAGCTGGCAGCAAACTCGCCAAAGCCGAAAGTCTTGGCGTGAAGGTGATCGATGAAAATGAGCTGAAAGGTCTGCTGAACGCATGACGAACCAGCCCCTTCACCGCTGGATCAAGACCGACTGCGGCCGAGCCAAGCTGGCCGAGTTGGAGCAACGGCGAGGACCAATGGCACGGTTGCGTCTGACCTGGTTTGTGGCCCTTGCCGCCATCCGCGACTGGCCCCTGCCCGACCCGGATCAGAGCGACGACTCCTCGTCATGAAGTGCGCGCCGCGCAGTCCTGCTGACAAGCACCACCACCCCAACCGTCGCCAGCACACCGGCCACCCGCAGTGCCCAGGTCAGTGGATCTGCCTCCCCGGCCAGAACCTCCCGGAAGCGAGCCACATCGCCCGCCAGAGCTCCGAGGCCGCAGAACAGCACCGTGCCGGGGATGATGCCGATCAAACCAATGCTGTAGTCCCGGAGTGACACCTCGCTGAGGCCGTAGGCCAGGTTGAGCAGGGAGAACGGAAACGCCGGCGACAGCCGGGTGAGCAGCACCAGTTTCAAGCCCTCCCGACTCACGGCCTGTTCCACCGCCTGCAGCTTCGGCACCTGCTGCAACCGCCTTCTCGCCCACTCCCGCAGCCAGCTGCGACCCAGCAGAAACACAACTTCCGCTCCAAGGCAGGCTCCCAGGAACACGAGTCCACTGCCGATCCAGGTGCCGTAGAGCGCCCCCGCCACCATCGATGCCCACACGCCAGGCAGCAGCAGCGTGACCCAGAGCGCATAGAGGGGAATGAACGCCACCGCCCCCAGCGGTGAGCGCAGAACCTCCAACAGATCAGGGAGCCATTGCTGAAGCGTTGACATCAGACAGACCGTCGCACCGACGGTGCGGAGCATTGCACTCAACTGGACGCCGAGGTGTAAAACCGCAGGGCATACAGCCAGAACGCGCGGGCAGCAGCGAAAAACAGGACAGCCAGCGCAAGACCCGCCAGCAACATCGGAGCGGCGGCTTCACCCAGCAGCACCTGGGCGGGAACTGTGGTGAGAAAGGCCACCGGCAGCACCAGGGTGAACAGCAGGCGCAAGGCCGGTGGATAGGCAGTGAGTGGATAACGCCCCGAAGCCAGCAGAGCTCGCAACACCTCGGTGGCATTCCAGGTTTTGACGAACCAGATGCTGGTGGCGGCGATCAGAAACCAGAGCGAATAAAGGATCAAGCCACCGGCCAGCAGCATCACCACCACGGTGAAAAAGGAGGGCAGCGTGAGCACCACACCGGCCTGATGGCTGCCCCAGGCCAGGAGCCCCAGCCCCAGGCCAATTTCCGGCAGGCCCGCCGGCGACAGCGTGCGCAGCGACAGCCAGAACTGGCTGTCGATCGGTTTGAGCAGCACGAAATCCAGGGTGCCCTCGCGCACATGGGTGACGATCGCCCCGAGGTTGGGGCGCAGCCAGGTGGTGGCCATGCCGTCGAACACCGTGTAGAGCCCCTGCACCATCAGGGCCTGAGCCCAGCTCCAGCCCCCCAACGTCTGATCGGGGCCATAGAACAGCGAGAGCAGAAACAGGCTGCCGCTGAGGCTCATCGCCACCGCCAGCAGCTCGATCAGCACATTGGCCTGATACTCCAGCTGCACCGCCACGGCCGTGCCCCAGAAGCGACGCAGGGTTCGCCAGTACCGCCCCATCAGGCCCCCATGGCGCTGTAGCGCCGCACGCCGGCCCGCCACAGCAGCAGCACCAGCGGCAACAGCAGGGCAATCCAGGCCAGTTGCGCCCCGAAGCCCGCCAGCAGGTCCACCGGCTGGCCTGCCAGCACCCGGGCGGGAAAGTCGATCAGATACGGGAAGGGCGTCCACTGGGCCAAGGCCCGCACCGCCGGCGGAAAAGCCGTGAGCGGCGCCAGCAGGCCGGAAAGGAACAGGAAGGGAATGAACTGGAGCCGCTCCAGGGCACTGGCCTTCTCACTCCAGAAGCACAGGGCCGCAATCAGGCTCTGGAACAGGAAGGCGATGGCAAAGGCCATCCAGATGGCCAGCCAGGCCAGCAGAAAGCCCCCCAGCGACGGCAACCAGAAGGCCTGGGGCTGCACCGTAAAGAACACGGCTGCGATCAGGGCCGCGAAGGGCAGACGCGTGAGCTGCTCACCGAGGTGGGCCGCCACATAACGCCAGAGCGGATGCAGGGGCTGCAGCAGGTAGGGCGACAAGCGGCCCAGCAGGGCGTCCTCCTCGAAGGCATAGACCACCCACACCACGGAGAACTGACGCACCAGAAAGGCGCTGAGGAAATAGCGATCCAGGGCCACACCATCCAGCCCAAGCCCAGACCGCGCGTCACTGCCGCTCCAGACGCTGAGCATGATGAATGGCAGCACACCCGAAAGCGCCCAGAGGGCGATCTCAGCGCGGTACTCGAGCATGTGGGCGTACTGGGTTCCCAGCAGCACCCGGATGATCCGACGGTTCAGCCCGAAGATCCGCATCAGACGCGCCCCTGCCGGAAGAGGCCACCGATCAGTTCTTCGATCGGTGGATCGGTCACATCCAGATCGCGCACGGGAAAGCGGTCCAGCAGCTGCGCCACCACGGCGGTGAGCTGATCGCGGGGCACCAGCAGCCGCACATCACAACCCTCCAACTGCTCGAGACGCCCCAAACCAGCCAGGGCCTCTGGGGTCGTGGGGGATTCCAGCTCCAGCCGCACCTCCCGCTCCGGCGCCAATTGATCGGCCAACGCCTCCAGGGGACCATCGTGGAACAACCGCCCCTGGTGGATCAGCAGCACCCGGGGACACAGCGCCGTGATGTCGGCCATGTAGTGGCTGGTAAGCAGCACCGTCGCGCCCGTGCGGCGGTTGTAGTCCGCCAGAAACTGCCGCACCCGGGCCTGGGCATTCACATCCAGCCCCAGAGTCGGTTCATCGAGGAACAGCACCTCCGGCTCGTGCAGCAACGCCGCCAGGAGTTCAGCTTTCATTCGCTGGCCCAGAGAAAGCTTGCGCACCGGCCGGGTGAGCTCCTCCCCCAGCTCCAGCAGATCGGCCAGCTCGCTGATCCGCCGCCGGGCCACCCCATCGGGGATGCCGTAGACCGCCGCATTCACCCGCAGGGAATCCATCGGCGGCAGATCCCAGAGCAGCTGCTGCTTCTGCCCCATCACCAGGGTGATCCGGCGCAGGAACTCCGCCTGGCGACGCTGGGGCCGGTACCCCGCCACCTGCACCTCCCCGGCGCTGGGGTGGATCAAGCCGCAGAGCATCTTCAAGGTGGTGGTTTTGCCGGCGCCGTTGGCACCGAGAAAGCCCACCATCTCGCCGGGCTCGATCGCGAACGACACGTCCTGCACCGCGGTCACGTCCCGGGTGCGGCGGCGGATGAAATGGCGCAGGGTGCCGGCCAACCCGGGCTGCTTCTCGGCAACCCGGTAGATCTTGCTCAGCCCCTCAACCTGAATCACCGAATCAGCTCAGATCCGCCAGCCGCTTGCGGGCCAGATCCGCCTGAGCCTGCTTCTCATCCAGGTTGGCCTGGCATTCGGCCACCACCTCCGGCGGTGCCTTGTCGGCGAAGTTCGGGTTCCCCAGCCGCCCTGCCAGGCCTTTGATCTCCTTCTCGGCCTTGGCGATGTCTTTTTCGAGGCGGCCCTTGAGCGCATCGAGATCGACGAGGCCTTCGATCGGCAGCAGCACCTGCAGCTCACCGCTCACCCCCGCCAGAGCCTTGGCCACCGGAGCCGCATCAGCCTCCGCCGGCGCCATCACCGCCACCGACTCCGCCCGGGTTAGGGCCGTGATGTCAGCCGTGCCCTTGCTCAGCACATCCGCCAGCTCGCCGCGGCCGGTGACGAAACGTACCGGCACCGATTGGGAGGGCTTCAGGCCTGCCACCGCCCGCAGGTTGCGCACCACACGGATGGCGCCGATCAGCTCGGCGAAGGAGGCTTCCAAGGCATTATCCAGAGCGCTCTCATCCAGTGCCGGCCAGGGCTGCAAGGCCAGGAAGGTGGTCTCCGGCTCGCCGGTGACGCTGTGCCAGAGCTCCTCGGTGAGGTGGGGCATCAACGGATGCAGCATCAGGTGCATCTGACTGATCACCTTGGCCAGCACCTGCTTGGCCACCCGCTGATCGGCGAGAGCCTCGGCTGAGGGGTTCTCACCCGGGTTGAGCCGGCGCTTGCTCAGCTCCAGGTACCAGTCGCAGACGTCGTTCCAGGCGAACTCGTAAAGCCCCTTGGCAGCTTCACCCAGGCCGTAATTGCTGTAGCGCTCGGCCGTCTCCCGATTCACCCGGGCCAGGCGCGAAAGAATCCAACGGTCCGCCAGCTGCAGGGCCGCGGGGTCGGGGTCACCGAGTTGAGCCGGCGTTTCGCCGTCCAGGTTCATCAGGGCGAAGCGAGTGGCGTTCCAGAGCTTGTTGGCGAAGTTGCGCGAGGCCTCCACCGTGGCGGAGGTGTCGGTCTTGCGGTCGTAGTCCAGGCGGATGTCCTGACCCGCACCAGCCACCTCCCGCACCAGGGCGAAGCGCAGGGCATCGGTGCCGTAACGCTCGATCAGCAGCAGCGGATCGATGCCGTTGCCGGCGCTCTTGCTCATCTTGCGGTTCTGCTCGTCCCGCACCAGGCCGTGGATGTAGACGTCCTGGAAGGGCATCTCGCCGGTGAAGGCGCCGGCCATCATCGTCATCCGGGCCACCCAGAAAAAGATGATGTCGAAGCCCGTCACCAGGGTGCTGGTGGGGTACCAGCGCTGCAGATCAGCGCTATCGGCATCGGGCCAACCCAGGGTGGAGAAGGGCCACAAACCACTGGAGAACCAGGTGTCGAGCACGTCTTCGTCCTGCTCGATCTCAGCCGCCGCGCCGTAATCAGCCTGGGCCTTCTCCAGGGCTTCGGCTTCGTTGCGGGCCACCACATAAGGGGTGGTGTCGGTGTATTTGCCGCCGGTCTCGCTGATCACGAACCAGGCGGGGATGCGATGGCCCCACCAGAGCTGGCGGCTGATGCACCAGTCGCGGATGTCGGTGAGCCAGTCGCGGTAGACCTTCTCCCAGCGCTCGGGGATGAAGCGGGGATCTTGCTTCTCGAGGGCCTCACGGCAACGGGCCGCCAGGGGCTCGGTTTTAACAAACCACTGGGTGGAGAGCAGCGGCTCCACCGGCACCTTGCCGCGGTCGGAATAGGGAACGCTGTGGCGGTAGTCCTCCACCTTCACCAGCAGACCCAGCTCGTCGAGACCAGCCACCACGGCCTTGCGGGCCTCGAAACGATCCAGCCCCTCGAACTGGCCGGCCTCCTTGTTCATCGTGCCGTTCTTGCGCATCACCGTGATCTGGGGCAGACCGTGGCGCTGGCCGATGGCGAAATCGTTGGGGTCGTGGGCCGGCGTCACCTTGACGCAACCGGTGCCGAACTCCTTCTCCACGTGGTCGTCGGCCACGATCGGAATCTCCCGCCCCACGAACGGCAGGGTGAGGGTCTGGCCCACCAGATGGGCATAGCGCTCGTCGGTGGGGTTCACCGCCACCGCCGTGTCACCCAGCATCGTTTCGGGCCGGGTGGTGGCCACCTCCAGATGGCCGTCGCCGCTGCTGAGCGGATAGCGGAAATGCCAGAGGTGGCCGTCCACCTCCTTCATCTCCACCTCCAGATCGCTCACCGCCGAGCCCGAGGCGGGGCACCAGTTCACCAGGTATTCACCGCGGTAGATCAGCCCCTGCTCGTGCAGCCGCACGAAGGCCTCCTTCACCGCCTCACTCAGGCCCTCATCCAAGGTGAAGCGCTGGCGCTTCCAATCCACTGAGTAACCCAGCCGCCGCAGCTGGCCCACGATCCGGCCACCGCTTTCGGCCTTCCACTGCCAAGCCCGCTCGAGAAAGGCGTCGCGACCGAGGTCGTGGCGGGTCTTGCCCTCCTCTTTCAGCTGCTTCTCGAGGATCGTCTGCACCGCGATCGAGGCGTGGTCGGTGCCGGGCAGGCAAAGCACGTTCTTTCCTGCCAGACGCTGATAGCGCACGATCGTGTCGATCAGGGCCGTGTTGAAGGCATGGCCCATGTGCAGGCTGCCGGTCACGTTCGGCGGCGGGATCACCACCGAAAACGGTTCACCAGGCGCTTTGGGATCGGGATGAAACGCCCCCTGGTCCTCCCAGGCCTGCTGCCAACGAGCTTCCGTACCAACCGGGTCGTAGGTCTTGGCCAGATCAGGCACGGATGCGGAGCAGTGCGTGGGTCATGGTCGCAAAAGGGGGCCTCAACCGGGAAATCCACATAAATTGGGTCGGACGATTGGTGGATCCGTGCTCAGACGCAGCCATTGGGCAATGTTGGCCGCCTTTGCAGGCATCGGTCTCAGCATGAACGGATGCGGCACCAGCAACGCCGGCATTCCAGTGGTTCTGAGAGTGGCAAAAACAGTCGGTATTGAAGAAATTGTCAACGCCGAGGACTACGACGAGCTCCAATCAAAAATTCAAAGCGTGATCCGGGAATTTCGTGATTACGACTCAAGCATCAGAATCAAACTAGCCCTCTACGACAACGAAAATTTCGTCCATCAGATCAGCAACCAAACCTGGGCCGGATTCGGACCAGACATCATCATTACGGACAGCAACACAACTCACGCTCTTCACGAAAAAGGATTAATTGATACCGTTGAACTCACAACACCACAGCGAGAGGGCACTCCAGATCACCTTTTCCAACTGGTCACCAATCGCCAGGGAAAACTGTTAGGCAGGCCCGTGGCCCAGTACATCCAAGTCGCCTGTTACAACAAGGAGAAAATAAAAAACCCACCAAAAACCAAGCAGGAGTTCGGCAACGATATTCATAAAGACACAACGTTCGGGATGTCACTTAACCTGAAAGACATTTTCTGGACGACTGAATTGTACGGAGCCGAACAACCTATGGCCTCAGCGATGCGCGGAACAGCACCCGACGCAAAGTCCAAGAAGAAGATAACTGATTGGCTTCACTGGCTTGAACACATGAGCTATCAACAGAATGTACGATTTATGAATAGTCAACAATCTCTGCGCTCCTCTTTTCTGGAAGGCAATCTCGACTGGATCACATGCTGGAGCTCAAGCCTTCCAGAACTTCGCAGAAAGCTGAAAGACAAGCTTGGCGTTTCACCTTTGCCAAAAAATATCAACAAGGACAAATTCCAATCCATCACAAAGCTCCAGGTCTGGTCAATGGGCCTTAATTCCAGCAAAGCTCAACGAGAGAAAGCTCTCGGGCTGATGGATTTCATCACGAAGCCCTGGGCCCAGAAAACCTATGTAATGGAAAACCGAAATAGCTTTCCTGTGAATAAGAATGCCGCCAAGATTGTTGCTTCAAAAATCGTGGGAGGAGAACAAGCCTTAGCTCAATTTGAGCTTCGAAACGATAGCGATGAACTTCGGAGAAGCTTCACCAACTCGGTGGTTTTCAGAGATCCCGCTCGATACAAGGTGATCACCACAGCACTGCAACGAACGATTTACGACATTAAAACTCCGGAAGAAACAACCGATCTCATCATTGAAACCATGATGGAGAAAAAATCATGATTCAAGGTATTTTTGTTGAAGCCATTGGCTGGCTGGGTTATCTACAACGCGGCGAAGTTATTCTGCAGATCATTCTGATGGTCAGCCTTCTGGTTCTGGAAAACCAGATCGTCAAACAACTGCACAGAATTCAGACGATTGGTGTGCGCCGAATCGTCACACCTGGCCTTGCCTTCCTGAGCGGATTCCTCCTGGGAGCCCTTGGGCTGCCCGGACATTTCCTCAGCTTTCTGGGAGGTCTTTGGCTGCTCTGGCGTGCGCTGGTTCCGATCAAAAACCTGGTCAAGGAAAGACATCCAAGATGGCCAGTTGACGAGATCGATCAGACGATCCTGAGACCCGTCGTTCTCGTGGTCATCATCCTGACGTTTTTTCAGATGCTGGGCAGCCGGGAAGCTTTGGCGATGCTCCCGATCGGAACCGTGTTCGGCGTAGTGCTCACCATCGGCAAATTGCTCACAGCCTTGATGTTGGGTTACGCCATTGTCACGTTGTCCAGACAGCCGGCAGGACTGCTCTCCGGTTTCTTCACCCAGTTCTTCGGGCTCAGCAAGCAGAGCAGAACCGCCTTGGAAGTCATCCTCCAATACAGCCTGATCGGGGTGGGAATCGTTGTTGTCGCCAATTATCTCGGCATCAACGGAGCCGCCATGGTGACGATCGCTGGAGGACTGTCTGTCGGCATCGGCTTCGGCTTGAAGGAAATCATCTCCAACTTCATCAGCAGCATCTGGATGTTGTTTGAAGGAACCGTGAGACCTGGTGAAATCCTGATGATCAATGGTGACCCCTGCACCGTTCGAAAGCTGGGGCTGAGAGCCACACAACTCAAACGCGGACGGGATGGCGCAGAATTGCTGATCCCCAACCAAACGTTCTTCACCCAGGAAGCGGAATCGTTCACGGCTCAAGAGACGTCACGTCGCGGTGCCGTGGATGTTGGAGCTGCCTATCACCATGAACCGGGCCGCGTAATCGACATTCTTGTCGAACTCGCCAAAGAACATGAAAAGGTTCTGCCGTACCCAGCTCCAGCAGCCTTCACAACCGGTTTTGCGGATTCTTCCATCAATTACAAAGTTCTTTTCTGGGTCAGGAATCCCCTGGAAGCATTTCAGGTTGAAAGCGATCTTCGCCAGGTGATCTGGAGCCGCTTCGAAGAAAACGAAATCGGAATTCCCTTTCCGCAACGGCAGGTTTATCCAATGGAGTGGCCACCTTCCAAACAGCAGACACTCGAGATCAGACATCAAGCCAACCGGAGCCTGCTTCCCGAGCAGCAGGAAGCAGAGCCACAGATCAACGATCAGCAGAAGGAATGACGTTGAACAATGGACGTCACTCCGCTGCCAAGCGCGTGAGATAAGCATCCCTTGATCCTGCATTGATCCAACCGGTGGCAATCAGCTTGTTCTGCTGATCGTTGACACGACCCCTGTGAATGTGAGACGGGCCGGCTGGAAAGATCACGAGCTTGCCCCGCTCCGCCGGTTCGTGATGGTCCTGCCAGTGAAACTCCGTTCCTGCCTCATCAACCGAGTTGCAGTAAAGAATCCAGGCCAGCACCCGATGGACCGGCTCAGTGGCCTCCTCGCCGATGGTCCAGTCGCAGTGCCAACGCTTGAAGCCTTCTCCGGGTGCGTAGTGCTGAAGATTGAAGATCGGTACTACGAACAACTCCTGATCCGGACAGCACTCGCGGAACAGCGGCCGCTCCTGCAGGTATCGCTCAAGGCCAGCATTCACACCCCGCAGGATCAACTGGGACAAGGCAAAGGCTTCTGCATCGCTGCGGTCGATGGCCACCAGGCTGATATCGGTGCTCTGCTTGGCCGGCTCCCGGTCTGCGGCAGACCCGAAAGCCACCCCCGGTCTTTGCAGATCCTCCCGACGGCCGAAAAACTCGATCACGGCATCGGCAACGGCCTCGAAACCGCCATTCCGGTAACGGCCGATCAACGTCATGTCGCCACCTCCAGCCTTGGAATCGCCACCACCGCATCCAGCTGTTGCCAGCGGTTTTGATCGGCCACCACGAGCTCCTGCAGACCGACCCGCTGAACGGCAGCGGTGGCCCGTTCCAGATCGAGCGGCACACCTGGAGCCATCGGCATCACCAGCACATGCTGCTCCGCAGGATCACCCATCACCTGCAGATCGAGATCATCCAGTTCCCGCTCAAAGAACACACGACGCATCCTTGATGTGACCACAGGTCCGAGGGCCTCGACGAACTGTTTCATCCCTTCCTCATCTCCAGGGGAACCGCAGTTGAGAGACAGCCAGATCAACAGCTTGACCCAGCTGTCGCGGGTCCAGAGCGGCTGGAAGCTCTGACGGTGCTGACGCACCAGCTCTGTGATCGCGAAATCGAAGAGGGTGGCCTGGAGGCCAGTGACATCAGCGGAATCCATGGGCTACATCCTCTCCGGCGAAAGGTCAGACTGGAAGGAACGGCTGGACCCCCGATGGCCCTGGACCTGAACGATCCCGAACTTGAGTTCGCCGACCTGGTCTACGCCTATCAGAGCTGGGTGATGGCGGTGATCAACGACGAGAAGCTCGATGGTGAGGAAAAACTCCTCACGGACGACATCGCCGAGGACGCACTCAATTCGATGCGTTTCCTGCCCGGCGAGGTCACCAGCGCCATCGAGACCAGTCTCGCCCGTGTCTACGACGTGGATGCTGACGAACTGGCCGAACTGCTCTTCCCGGAAGATTGATCTCCCGTGGCATGGACCGCTGAGGACATCCCCTCGCAGGAGGGTCGCCTTGCCCTGGTCACCGGCGCGAACAGTGGCCTCGGGTTGGCAACCATCCAGGCACTCGCCGCCCGTCAGGCAACCGTGATTCTGGCCTGTCGCTCAAGCAGGAAAGCCGAAGCAGCACAGCAACAGCTGCAGGATCAGGGGCTCAGCCGACTGGAGCTGCTGGAGCTTGACCTGGCCGACCTGAGCAGCGTGCAACGCGCTGCCGAAAGCGTTCGCGATCGCTACGGCCATCTCGATCTGCTCATCAACAATGCCGGGGTGATGGCGCCCCCTCGCCGCACCACCGTTCAAGGTCATGAACTTCAGTTCGGCGTGAATCACCTGGGGCACCAGGCCCTCACCCAAGCGCTGCTGCCCCTGATGGAGAACCGTCCGGATGCCCGCGTGGTGACCGTCACGTCGGGGGCCCAGTACTTCGGACGGATCCACTGGGATGATCCGAACTGGGAACAACGCTATGAGCGCTATGGCGCCTATGGCCAGAGCAAACTGGCCAACGTGATGTTCGCTCTGGAGCTGGACTCCCGCTTGCGTCAGCGCAGCAGCACCATCCGCTCCCTGGCTGCCCACCCCGGTTTGGCTCGGACCCAGCTACAACCCACCGCCATCGCCAGTGGCGGCAACGGAGCCGAAGCCCTGGTCTACCGACTGATGGATCCCCTGTTCCAGAGCGCTGCCATGGGAGCCCTGCCCCAGCTGCATGCCGCCACTGCCCCTTCGGCCCAGGGCGGAGAGCACTACGGACCGAACCAGCTCGGTGGCCTTCGAGGCCACCCCAGCCGCTGTCGCGTCGCCCCGACCGCCAACAATCCAGTGGAACGCGAACGCCTCTGGAACCTGAGCGAACAGCTGATTGGTGCCTGACTCCGGCACGGACTTCCAACGGCTCGCTCCCTACGTACTGGGGCGGGCGCGCCGAGGGGTGGTGGGATCCAGTCGCTATGCCCAGCGTCTGCGCACCGCCGTGCTGGAGGCTGCCCGTGACGCTGATCGCCGGCCCGTGCTGATCAGTGGTGAACCTGGTCTCGAGAAGGACAATCTCGCAGCTCTCATCCATTTCGGCTCCGGGGAGCGTCGTCGGCTGCTGCTGCGCCTGGACACGGCGGATCTGCAGGGAAGTGGTCGCCAGCTTCTCGACCATCTGGGTGAGAACAGCCTTCTGGTGAGTGGCATCGATCGGATGGAACCATCTCTGCAGCAGCGGCTGGTGGCCCTGGCCCGCGGTCAGGAGCCGGGATTTCAAGGGCGGGTGATGTTCACCAGTGAGAGCCCCGTCCCATGCCTCGATGCCATCGTGATCCCCATCAGGGTGCCTCCTCTGCGGGTGCGCCGCTCCGACCTGGGGGACTGGCTGCGGTACCAGCTGCGGCTGCAGAGCACGAATCGCGGCTGGAGCCGAGCACCGCAGCTGCCGGACTCGATCGTGCGTCGCCTGCAGAACCACGACTTTCCAAACAACATCCGCGAACTGGAACAACTGGTGGATCGGGCCCTGCGCCAGGCCCATCAGGACAGTCAGGTGGGGCAGACCAGCGCCGCAGCACCGCCGACGGTGTTGCCGGAAGCCGTGTTCTGGACGAACCAGCGGGAACGGAGGCTTCGTTTTGACCTCTGGCGCTGGAAACCGCAACTGCGCGAATGGATGCGTTCCCCCTCTCTTTGGAACGGTCTGTTGTTCGGCCTGGTGAGCTGGTTGTTCGTGGCGGCCAATCTGGCGCTCTGGCTCGGCCCCCAGAACCGCGCTGAGAATCCGGTTCTGATCCTGTTCTGGGCCTGGTGGTGGCCGCTGATCCTGCTGACCTACCCGCTGGTGGGTCGTCTCTGGTGTGCCGTCTGCCCCTTCATGGTCTGGGGTGAGATCGCTCAGCGCCTGACTCCCTGGCGCAAGCGGGTCTGGCCCCATGGCGACAGTGATCGCTGGGCCGCTCCGCTGCTGGCGGCGGGATTCGCCGCGATCCTGGTGTGGGAGGAGGTGTGGAATCTGGAGGACACGGCCTGGCTGAGCAGTTGTCTGCTGCTGCTGATCACCGCCGGTGCCGTGCTGGGTTCCCTGGTGTTTGAAAAGCGCTTCTGGTGCCGGCATCTCTGCCCCGTGGGCGGCATGAACGGCCTGTTCGCCAAACTCTCGATCCTGGAACTGCGGGCTGAAGCGGGCACCTGCGGAGGCAGCTGCAGCAGCTACGCCTGTTTCAAGGGGGGGCCTGCGGACGGCGAAGGGCTGGCCAGCCAGGGCTGTCCTCTGGGCACACACCCGGCTCACCTCAGTGACAACCGCAACTGCGTGCTGTGTCTGACCTGCGCACAGGCTTGCCCGAACCGTTCCGTGCAGCTGCGGCTGCGACCGCCTGCCGCGGACCTTCAGCCGCGCATGCAGCCCCCTGATGGGGAGCGAGGTCTGATCCTCGTGCTGGCCGGCGGCATCTGCCTGCATCACTGGCAGCGACTGCTCGGCTGGCTGCCCTTGACTCCTGACTCACTTCAGGAGGGAGCTCTGCTTCCACGGCTGAGCATCGCTGTGCTGGCGCTCGCCCTGCCCGCCATGGCGGGACTCTGGCTCGACCGCCGCTGGCTGTACGCCGGCCTGCCATTGCTCTGGTCGCTGCTGCTGGCGCGCCATCTGCCCCTCGGCATGGGTGAAGGCGGCACGCTGCTGCCTGAAGGCTGGCCGCAATGGCAGGCGGACCCGCATGTGATCGGATTTGCACAGACCCTTGTGGTGGTGATCGGATGGGCCGGAGCAGTGGCGCTGTCGCAGCGGCTGATGCGATCCTTCGACCGGAACTGGCGGATCGGCATGGCTGGGCTTCTCTTGATTAGCGTCGGCGGACGCTGGCTGGTGGCGCATTGATCGGATGACGGACACCCTGCCCGCCCCAAGCACCCGTCAGAGAGCCTTGCTCGCCGCCCTCAGGGACTGCGGTGACGAAATGAGCGGGCAGCAGCTGCACCGCAGCCTGGCTGGTGGCGCCTCAGCCATGGGTCTGGCCACGGTGTACCGCAACCTGAGACAGCTGCAGCAGAAGGGGATGGTGCGCTGTCGCCATCTGCCGACCGGCGAGGCGCTGTATGCCCCGGTGGAACAGGACCGGCACCACCTCACCTGCGTGGACTGCGGAGAAACACGACCGCTTGATCACTGCCCGATCCATGGCCTGAGCGTGCCCCAGGACACACAGAAGGATTTTGAACTGCTGTTTCACACGCTTGAATTCTTCGGCCTCTGTCAACGCTGCCGGGATCGGCAGCAGCTGCCGTCATGACCCTCGCTGCCACCTATCTGGGAGCGAACGGCTGGCTGCTCGAGGTGGGCTCGCTGCGGATCCTGGTGGATCCATGGCTGCGGGGCATGCTGAGCTTCCCTCCAGGGCCTTGGTTTCTCCGGGGGGAACTCGGAACAGAACAGCCGATTCCTGGTGACCTCGATCTGCTGCTGCTCACCCAGGGACTGGCCGATCATGCCCACCCAGCAACGCTGCGCCTGCTGCCCAGGGATCTGCCGGTGGTCGGCTCGGCTGCTGCTGCCCGTGTGGTGAAGTCACTCGGCTTCCACGCGGTGACGGAGCTCAAGCCTGGCGAAAGCAGCCAACATCAACAGCTGACCATTCGCGCCACTGCCGGCGCACCTGTCCCGCAGGTGGAGAACGGCTATCTCCTGCACCATCCCGACGGCCAGCTGTATCTGGAGCCACACGGCTTCCTGGATCCCAGTCTTCCGCCGCAACCCCTGGATGCCGTGATCACACCGATGGTGGATCTCGGACTGCCGCTGGCAGGAGCCTTCGTCAAAGGCTGCACCGTCGTGCCGGAGCTGGTGAAACGCTTCCAGCCTCGAACCGTCCTCGCCAGCACATCAGGCGGCGATGTTCGCTTCGAAGGAGCACTCAGCGGCCTGCTGCAGATGGCCGGATCGGCTGCAGAGACAGCGACATGCCTGCCCGCCGAGACCCGCTGGCTGAATTCCAGCCCTGGCGAGAGATATCAGCTTCGCTGAGCGGAGAAGTGGGCAGGAGACAAATCGAAACAAACGCGTTACATTTTGTATCAATCGCGTAACGGTCATGCAATCCAACCAAGCCAACGAGACGTGGTTTCAGTCCACTGCTGCCCGCGACATTCATCTTGAACAGCTCAAGCGTGCTGAGCTCTTCAACGGACGCGCGGCCATGCTCGGAATCGTGATCGGAATCCTCACCGAAGGTCTCACCGGCGCCGGGATCGCTCACCAGATCGGCCTCGGCGCTCTGATTGACGGCTATGCAGCCTGCCGTACCCAGTTCCTTCCCTTCTGCTTCTGATCCTTCCGAGCCTCCAGCGAACAGAGGCAAGTCATCGCTGCAGCGCCTTTTCACAGGCTGCGACAGCGGTGACTCAACTTCAGAGGATCTGACCGTGTGACTTTGAACAGTCAACGAGCGTTGGGCTTCATCAAATTCTCATGCAGCACTGAGCGGCTGCTTCTTTCCAGAGATCGCGGCCATGAAAGGCTGAATGGAAAGAGAAGCAGTTGACATGCAAATTCCTGAAGGATCTCAGGGCACCAGTTCCATTCCTACATCCGCTTCACCTCAACAGCTGAGATCGCTCCATCGACAACGCCATGCCAGCGAATTGATCGAGTCGGCCAGACAATCACTGCGTGAAGAGTTAAGCCAAAACGGAACAATAGATTTCAACAAAGCCCAGCGAGACGTGATTCAGAGCTGCATGGTGATGAGCAAAATTCTTGAAAAACTTGAGGGCATGGCACCCATCGAAAATCGTGAGCACATGATCAGACAGACCTCCATCACCCGCCATCAGCTCGAGAATTTAATCAGCAACATGACGCAATACAACATCAGCATTCGCTGAAACCATCATCTTCTAACCAGGCAATTCCAAAATACCTCTCAGGCAATGCTCACCCATGGGTGAAAAGAGTTGATCACAGTGAAGTGAACCAGACTGAATGGAAATCCATGATTCGCGCATTGGCCTCCTGTGTCGTTGCTTCCCTTCTGAGCGCAACTCCCGCCGTCGCTCAGAATCACAGTTATTTTTCGACGCCTCATTACGGCGGTGGCTACAACTATCGGCACAGCAGCACCGGGAACTTCGGAACCTTCATGCCATCCGCCGCATCAGGACACGGACATGTTCGAGCCGATCAAGGGTGGAATCAGGCAACTTTTGGCCATGCTTACAGAACGACACGGCCGAGCTTCCGTTACTGAATCCGAAATGATGCCAATCGATCATCGCGAAGATTCCCGTGGCAGAAAAAATCAGTACGCCCAGAAACAGAACAAATAGATCAGCAACGAAAGGCCGAACACAGCCATGCCAATCGACGTTTTAATGCGCATCCACTTTTTATCCCACTTGTAGGGAGCCATCACAAGAATTGAAAATAATGTAGACGCGGCATACAAAACAAGTGTGTGCTTTGGCTGCTGTTTGGACGACAGGATGACGATGCCATGCCAAAGAAATATCAGCATCGACGTATAGGAGGAAATCGCGCCGAGGTTGTAGAGCAGTTCCTTCCGTTTTTGCAACTGAATTCCAATGGATTGCGAGATTTTCACGAAGCGCAAGCCAGGCGGGACAATTTCTTATAGCCATCCCGCCCAAACCGAGCAAGCTCGCGACGAGCACAACGGGGAAAGGCAGTGAGTGACAGCCGGTGACTCCTTGGCCAAAGTGATCGTGATGCCCGATATAAGTAACGATTCAGGCAAAAACTTTCAGACAATTCTCAGCATCTTTAGCTCGACTGGGGGAGTGAATTGCTTGTGGTTCCTGCAAAAGTGGATTCGAATAATACTCAGCCTCACAATCACGATTCATCCGATGGCTTCAGTTTCCCAGAACCGTTTCAACATCCAGTGCTTCAACCGATGGAGATGACCTCAGCCATCACCATCTGAGTATTTGTCGGGAAGCCTGATGCCTCCCCAAGAACAATGGCAGGCTGAAAGCTATACAAAACCCGAAAGGGAAAGGCAGGGCAGTTTGATTGTGCTGATCGATCTCCCGACACAACCTCTTGCGTTCCACCTGTGGCATGAACACACGGAGATCAACCGGAGTGACGTACCTGAATGGACCAATGGGCGATACCGGGATCGAACCAGTGACAATCTGCTTGTAAGGCAGGTGCTCTACCGCTGAGCTAATCGCCCTCGCTGCTGATTCTGCCTGAACACGGCACGCTGATCCCAGCACTGCCTGAACCCCGTGATGGCCTCAGGCCGGAATCACGATCGCGCCACAGCTCTCTGGAGCCTGCCATGGGGCCTCGTTGTCGCGCTGGTTCTGGGCTGGCAGGCGGGACTGATCGCGGCAGCCTCCTTTCTGATCGGGGGGCTTTGGCTTTCACCGGACCTTGACACCCGATCACTGGCGCTTCGTCGCTGGGGAGCCCTGCAGTGGCTTTGGTGGCCCTACCGCACCCTCTTGCCTCATCGGTCGTTCTGGTCCCACGGTCCGGTGATCGGCACGCTGCTGCGCCTGCTGGTGTTGCTTGGCTGGGCAGGACTGGTGATGGCGCTGCTGCCCGGCCGATCCATCGCCGAACTGCCCCAGGCGCTGTTGCAGGGAATCCGTCGTCATCCCGCACCAGCTCTGGCCTTGCTGCTGAGCCTGGAGGCGAGCGTCTGGCTGCATCTGCTCCTCGACGGTGACCCCTGGCCATCGGAATGGCGCGGGCAGCACCGTCGGTGAGAGGGTGGGCGCGCAAGCGAACCCAGCACCATGGCTGCCACCCGCTCCGAGGCCCTGCAGGAGCTGATCGATGTGGTGGCCAGGCTGCGGGATCCCGTCAGCGGCTGTCCATGGGATCTGGCCCAAACCCATGCATCCCTGGTGCCATACCTGCTGGAAGAGGCCCATGAGGTGGCGGACGCCATCCGCCACGGCGATGACGACCACATCAATGAAGAGCTCGGTGACCTACTGCTGCAGGTGGTGCTTCACGCCCGCATCGCCAGTGAGGAGAAGCGCTTCAACCTCGACACGGTGGCTCGGGGCATCACCGACAAGCTGATCCGCCGTCATCCGCACGTCTTCGGTGGCGACCTCCGCAGCTGGGAGGAGATCAAGGCGGCTGAACAGGCGGACATCCACGGATGCTCCAACAGCCCCCTGAGCGATCGTCTCGCCGGGAAAGTGCGCGCACTGCCCGCTCTCGCCGCGAGCATGACCATTTCGAAGCAGGCCGCCAAGGCGGGCTTCGAATGGGACAGCATCGACGGGGTCTGGGAGAAGGTGCACGAGGAGCTCGATGAGCTCAAGGAAGCGGTGGCGAGCGGCGATCGGGGCCATGCCCAGGAGGAACTCGGTGACCTGCTGTTCACCCTGGTGAACGTGGCCCGATGGTGTGGCATCGAACCGGAGGAAGGGCTGGCCGGCACCAACCGGCGCTTCCTGGATCGCTTTTCCCGGGTTGAAGCCGCCCTGGACGGCGATCTTCAGGGCCGCAGCATCGTTGAGCTGGAAACTCTCTGGCAACAGGCCAAGGCCCAGATCAAAGCTGAGCAGTCAGCTCCCGCTGCAGAAACGCCGTGACTGTTGCCCAGGCCTGATCCGCCAGTGGCGGATCCCAGCGCCAACCGTCATCCCTGAGAAATGTGTGATTGGCGTCAAACAGCACCGTCTCGTGCCGGAGTTCAACCAGAGCACTGAGGATCTGCTCACGAGCTTCTCCGGGAACGTGAGGATCTTCGGACCCGAACACCGTCAGAAGCGCTCCCTGAATCTCCCCGGCCCGCTGCAGTGAATCGGCGACGCCACGGCCGAGCCCACCGTTCTGAAGGCCTGTCGGATAGATGCAGGCCGTGGCCTTGATCTGCGGGCGTAGAGCCGCCCGGAACGCAAGATGACCACCGATGCAGAAACCGATTGCCCCAAGGCGAGCGGCATCCACGGCCTCATCCAGCTCCAACCATTGCAAAACAGCATGGGCATCGGTGTCGTAAGCGCTGACCTCCGTGCGGCGTGCGGCGTCATTGCCACGCAGACGCCCGACTGCATCGGGTTCAATCACGGTGCCCACAGGCTCAACCCGGTGAAAAATCTCCGGTGCAGCCACCACGAAGCCATACCCCGCCAACCGGTTGGCCAGCCGCAGGATCGGGTCCCCGAGCTGATAGATGTCCGAATAGAAGAGAATGCCGGGCCAGGGTCCAGGCGCCACGGGCCGGGCCACGTGGATCCTCATCAGGCTGTCATCAACGGTCAACCCGATGGTCTGCTGCTCGATCCGCATGGATGGCGGTGGATCACTCCTCAAGTGTTGGCTTGTTGCGACGTTGCCGCTTGAGATCACCGCGCTTTTTCTTGGCCTCCAGACGCCGCTTCACAGCACCCCGACCTGGACGCGTGGCCTTCCGCGACGGAGGAGGGGGCTTGAGGCCCTCCCGCAGGAGATGCGACAGCCGAGCCATGGCGGCTTGGCGGTTCTGCCACTGGGACCGCTCCTCAGCGGCCACGACACGCAGACAACCATCGGACAGCCTTGACCCCAGCCTCTCCAGCAACCGTGCCCGACGGATGGGACCGAGCACCGAGCAGGCCTCCAGATCAAGGAGCAGCTCCACCCTGGAATCCGTGGTGTTCACGCCTTGTCCGCCGGGCCCTGAAGCCCTTGAGAAACGCCATTGCAACTCCCCGGCAGGGATCACCAGGCGCTTGTTGACGACGAGATCCTGCACCATGCATTCACGCTGGCATCTTCCCCCGGCTGCGGAGTTAGCTGGAAACAGTCGGAGGTCGGATCACCATGCCCGTTTGGGTTGATGAGGAACATCGGCAGGTCCGTTACGGACTCGCCGGTGAGGTGCTGGTGGAGAAAACCAGTCCGTTCCAACGGATCACCCTGATCCGCAGTGAGCGCTACGGCAATGCATTGCTGCTGGATGGCTGCTGGATGACGGCCGAGAGGCAGGAACGTCACTATCACGAAGCTCTGGTCCATCCGGCCCTCTGCGGCGCCGAGGCGATCGAGCGCGTGCTGGTGATCGGCGGCGGAGATGGCGGCACCGCCCGGGAGTGTCTGCGCCATCAGGGCGTGCAGCATCTGGACATGGTGGAGATCGACGGCGAAGTTGTGAATCTGTGCCGGACCCATCTGCCATCGCTTGGCGGATCCGCCTGGAGCGACCCCCGCCTGCATCTCACCGTGGGGGATGGCATTGCGTGGGCTGCAGACGCCCCGGACAGCAGTTATGACGTTGTGCTGGTGGATGGATCCGACCCCGCCGGCCCGGCAGAAGGCCTGTTCAACCGGGGCTTCTTCGAGCAGTGCCGACGCATTCTCAGACCTGGCGGCGTGTTCGGCACCCAGAGTGAATCACCGGAAGCCTTCCGAGAGGTGCATGTCGCCATGGTGCAACTGATCCGGGAGGTGTTCGGCCACGCGGATCCGATGTACGGCTGGGTGCCGATGTACCCCAGCGGATGGTGGAGCTGGACCTTCGCAGCCAAGGATGGCCCCCGGTATCTCCACAGCGACAGCCAGCGGGCAGCGGTCGTGACCTCCGACTGCGAGATCTGGAGTCCGCGCTGGCAGCAAGGGGCCTTCCAGGCCGTCCCCGCATTCATCGATCGGGAGATCAACCATGGCTGATCCGGACAAGCCGCCCTTGTTCGACAGGAGCGGCACCATTTTCATGGCAGCGAAACGCGATCCCTCCGGCTGCCAGGTTGGGCTCTTCGGGGTGCCCTATGACGGCACCACCTCCTTCCGTCCTGGAACCCGCTTCGGACCAGCAGCCATCCGTGAGGTGAGCCAGGGACTGGAGACCTACTGCCCCCAGCTGGATCGGGACCTGGAGGATCTGAGCTTCGCCGATCTGGGAGCCGTGGAGATCCCCTTCGGAGCCCCCGAGCCGGTGCTGGAGCTGGTTCGTCAGGCCACAACCACGGTTCTGACCCAGGGACTACGGCCCTTGATGCTCGGTGGAGAACACTCGATCAGCTCCGGCGCTGTGGCCGCCGTGGCGGAACGGCACCCCGATCTGGTGCTGGTGCAGCTCGACGCCCACGCTGACCTGCGCGACAGCTGGCTGGGGACACGGCACAGCCATGCCTGTGCCATGCGTCGCTGTCTGGACGTGCTGCCCAGCGGACAGCTGTTGCAACTGGCGATCCGCAGCGGCACCCGAGAAGAGTTCCAGGAACTGAAGGCCAGCGGTCGTCGGATCACGGATGCAGAAGCGTTGCGGCAAGCCCTGACACCACTGCAAGGGAAACCGATCTATCTCACGGTGGATCTGGACTGGTTTGATCCAGCGGTCCTACCCGGCACAGGCACACCGGAACCCGGAGGCTTCCACTGGCGGGACTTCGCCGCCGTGATCGAGATCCTGCAACACCATCAGCTGGTGGCGGCCGATGTGGTGGAACTCGCTCCGCAGCTCGACACCAGTGGGATCAGCGCTGTCTTGGCCGCCAAGGTCACCCGCAGCCTGCTGCTGCTGCTCGGAAACCGTCAATAGAAGTGCCGCGCCTGGCTGCGCTGCTGCCGCAGCCGCTGGTGCTGCTTCAGCAGCAAATCGAGCACGAGGGTGGGATGCCGATGAATCAAGGTCAGAAAACCGGTCCGATTCAATCGGATCAGCGCCAGCGGAGTCAGTGCCCTTGCATCACGACTGTGATATTCGGTGGCCGCAACGAGATCTTCGTAGAAGAACAGTTCACCAGGCCCGTAACGCATGCGATTGCGAGGGCCACTGCTGAGCTCCACGAGGCCTCTCTGAACGACGTGGATCGCCTGAACCGGCTCTCCCCTCCGAAACACCAACGCACCGGTCGGAAGGGTGAGGCGGTCCCCCTCAGGGTGCTCCTCCATCAGCTCGAGCGGCGTCGCTTTGGTGCCGGAAGCACTCAAGTCCAATCAAATCCAAACAATCATCTTCTGATCATCTCTGCTTTTACAAGGTGAGCAGGAGCACACATGTGCAAATTGGCTCGGTTTCTTGAGTCGGCCTCAAGCCAAGGCCCGGTCAAGTTCCAGCTGATGGTCCATCTCCTGGACAACGGCGGCGCCGATCCTGGGCAGCTCCGGCGACCTTGGCGTCCAGTGGTGACAGACCACCAGATCAGCCACCTCAGCGTGAACCTCCAGACGGCGCAAGCGGCACCAACCGGCAGCAGCCGCTCCTCCACCGGAGCAGTGCTGACAGGTTCGGCAACAGAGCCGCATGGACACGGGGAGATCCCCTGAATGAAAGCTCAGGGTAAGGACGGTTCAGAAAATGGACGAAGTCAGCACACGAATTTCCGGTTTCACTTCCAACTGCTGAAGCGGTCCATAAGATTGCGCGTCGCCACTGATGGGCCATGGCACTCCTGCGTACCCCGCTCCACGACCTCTGCCGCGAGGGCGGTGGCCGCATGGTCCCCTTTGCCGGATGGGAGATGCCGGTGCAGTTCAGCGGATTGATTCAGGAACACAAAGCTGTCCGTGAACGGATGGGGATGTTCGACATCTCCCACATGGGCGTCCTGCGACTGGAGGGCCCGAAGCCCAAGGATGCTCTGCAACAGCTCGTCCCAACCGACCTTCACCGCATCGGCCCGGGTGAAGCCTGCTACACGGTGCTGCTCAACGACCGCGGAGGCATCCGCGACGATCTGATCGTCTACGACCGCGGTGCCCTGGATGCTGATCGCGGCTCACTTGTTCTGGTGATCAACGCGGCCTGCGCCGACAACGACACCGCCTGGATCCGTGAACGGATGGAACCGGCTGGACTGACGGTCACCGACAGCAAGGCTGACGGTGTGCTGCTGGCCCTCCAGGGTCCGCAGGCCATCCCCCTGCTGGAACGTCTCAGTGGCAGCGATCTGAGTGGGCTTCCCCGCTTCGGGCACCGAGACCTGACCCTTGAAGGGCTGAGTCAACCGGTGTTCACGGCCAGGACGGGGTACACCGGTGAGGACGGCGCGGAGCTGCTGCTCAGCGCCGCCGACGGGCCGAAGTTCTGGAAACAGCTGCTGGAGGAGGGCGTCACTCCCTGCGGACTGGGAGCACGGGACACCTTGCGCCTCGAAGCAGCCATGCATCTCTACGGGCAGGACATGGACGCTGACACCACCCCCTTCGAAGCAGGGCTGGGATGGCTGGTGCACCTCGAAATGCCTGCGGACTTCGTGGGCCGGCAGGCGCTGGAACGGGCTGCCGAAGTCGGCCCGTCCCGACGACTGGTGGGGCTGAAACTGCAGGGACGCGCCATCGCCCGCCATGACTACCCAGTGCTGCACAACGGCGAACACATCGGCATCGTCACCAGCGGAACCTGGTCTCCGACGCTTGAGGAGCCCATCGCCCTGGCCTCGGTGCCACCGGCGCTGGCCAAAGTCGGCACCGAACTGAGCGTTGAGATCCGCGGCAAGGCCCAACCCGCCACCGTTGTCAAACGGCCCTTCTATCGACGGGCCTGAGGCGGGCCTGAGCTATGGGAAACTCGCCTGTCACCATCTGAGACACCCCATGCGCAGCAACGGTTGCGGCGACCTGCGCGAGCAGAACATCGACGACGCTGTGCAGCTCTGCGGCTGGGTGGACCGGCGTCGAGACCACGGCGGGGTGATCTTCATCGATCTGCGCGATCGCAGCGGCACCGTCCAGATCACAGTGGACCCTGACCTCGGAGCCGAGGCTTTTGCCGTTGCGGAACACCTGCGCAGCGAAACCGTGCTGCAAGTGAACGGCAAGGTGCGGGCCCGACCAGCGGAATCCCTGAACGACAAGCTGGCCACCGGTGCCGTGGAGGTGCTGGCCAGCGGCATCACCGTGCTGAACAGCGTGAAGGGCAATCTGCCTTTTCCGGTGTCGGTGCACGACGAGGAAAACACACGCGAGGAGTTGCGGCTGCGTCATCGCTACCTGGATCTGCGCCGCAAGCGCATGAACGACAACCTGCGTCTGCGGGCCCAGACGATCCAGGCGGCCCGCCGCTTTCTCGAGAGCGAGGGCTTCATTGAGGTGGAAACCCCGGTGCTCACACGCTCCACCCCGGAAGGCGCCCGCGATTACGTGCTGCCCAGCCGCGTCTGCGGTGGCGAATGGTTCGCTCTGCCCCAGTCACCCCAGCTGTTCAAGCAGCTGCTGATGGTGGGTGGCATCGAGCGGTACTACCAGGTGGCTCGCTGCTTCCGCGACGAAGACCTGCGCGCCGATCGCCAGCCGGAATTCACCCAGCTGGACATCGAGATGAGCTTCATGGACCAGGAGCAGATCCTGGAGCTGAACGAATCCCTGATCTGCTCCATCTGGAAGGGTGTGAAGGGCATCGAACTGCCGAGGCCATTCCCGCGCATGACCTGGCATGACGCCATGGAGCGCTACGGCACCGACCGACCCGACACCCGTTACGGCATGGAGCTCACCAACGTGAGCGACATCGTCAAGGACATGGGCTTCAAGGTGTTCAGCGGTGCCGTCCAATCCGGTGGATCGGTGAAATGCATCGCCGTCCCCGGCGGCAACGACGCCCTCTCCAATGTGCGGATCAAGCCCGGCGGCGACGTGTTCAGCGAAGCCCAGAAAGCCGGAGCCGGTGGCCTGGCCTTCATCCGCGTGCGGGATGGCGGCGAGATCGACACCATCGGCGCCATCAAGGACAACCTCAGCGACGAGCAGAAGCAGGAGCTGCTCAGCCGCACTGGCGCGGAACCCGGAACGCTGCTGCTGTTCGGAGCCGGAGACACCGCCACGGTGAACAAGGCGCTCGACCGCGTGCGCCAGTACCTGGCCAAGGAGCTGGGCATGGTCAAGGCCGAGCGCGACAACGACCAGTGGAACTTCCTCTGGGTGGTGGACTTCCCGATGTTCGAATTCAACAGCGACGAAAACCGCTACGAAGCGCTGCACCACCCCTTCTGCGCACCGAACATCCAGGATCTCGGCAGTGATCCGACCCAATGGGCAAGCACTCTGCCCTCAGCCCGTGCCCAGGCCTACGACCTGGTGCTCAATGGTCTGGAACTGGGCGGTGGCTCCCTGCGCATCCACGACTCCGCCTTGCAGCGCCAGGTGCTGCAGACCGTCGGTCTGCCCTTGGAGGCAGCCCAGGAGCAGTTCGGCTTCCTGATGGATGCTCTCGATGTGGGCGCCCCACCTCACGGCGGCCTGGCCTTCGGAGTGGACCGCATGGTGATGCTGCTGGCCGGTGAGGAATCGATCCGCGACACCATCGCCTTCCCCAAGACCCAACAGGCCCGTTGCCTGATGACCAGCGCCCCCGGCGGCGTGGCCGACAAGCAGCTGGAGGAGCTGCACGTCGCCAGCACCTGGGTGGATCCCGACACAGAAGCCTGAGCAGATCCCGAAGGGATTCGGCGCTTTTCTCGCACCGGAAGAATCCAGAGGGAACAGTGAAGTCGGATACCTCTGCTTTGCGCTGTTGCCCCGCCAACCCCGACGGACAGGGGAAACCCGTGAACGCCGCAGCCGCAGCACGACGGATCTGCTGCGGCTGTACCTGCAGGACATCGGCCGCGTCGATCTGCTGACCAATGAGGAGGAGGTGACCCTGGCGCGCCTGGTGCAACAGCGTGAAACGCTGCTGCACCAGCAGAAGGATCTTGCCGAGCACGATCCCGCCATCAGCGAGCTGCATCGCCTGGAGGAACTGCAGCGACGCGAAGCGAATCAACACAGCCACTGGCCGACTCGACAGGAGTGGGCCAGGGCCGCAGGGATCAGTCTTCAGGAACTGCAGAACAGGCTCGAGGCCGGCTATTCCGCCTGGGCGCAGCAGGCCTCTCTGGAGCCGAAAACGCTCAGGACGGCACTGCGTGAGGGGAGACGGGCCAAGGACCACATGATCCAGGCCAACCTTCGCCTGGTGGTGGCCGTCGCCAAGAAATATCAACAACGGGGCATGGAACTGCTGGATCTGGTGCAGGAAGGCACCCTCGGCCTGGAACGGGCGGTGGAAAAGTTTGATCCCACCCGTGGCTTCCGCTTCAGCACCTATGCCTACTGGTGGATCCGTCAGGGCATCACCCGGGCGATCGCGACCCAGAGCCGCACCATCCGACTGCCGGTGCACGTCACCGAGAAATTGAACCGCATCAAACGGGTGCAGCAGGAAATCGCCAGCAACGAGGGGAGGATTGCCTCAATCTCCGATCTGGCCCGTGAACTGGGTCTCTCGGAAGACACCGTGCGGCAGACCCTGGCGCGGGTGCCCCGATCGGTCTCACTCGACACCCGTGTCGGTCGCGATCAGGACACGCAACTGGGGGATCTCATCGAAGACGGCAAGGCCACTCCGGAACAGACCCTCACCCACGATGAACTGCACAACGACCTGGAGCACCTGCTGGATGAACTCACCAGCCGGGAGGCCGCTGTGCTGCGTCGACGCTTCGGACTGGAGGACGACACGCCCCAGACCCTGGCCCAGATCGGGGAGCAGCTCAAACTCTCCAGGGAGAGAGTGCGCCAGATCGAAACCCGTGCCCTGCTGAAACTGAGGCAGCCCCAGCGCCGCAGCAAGGTTCGCGATTACATCCAGGGCTTGGATTCCTGATCCACAATCCCATCGTCATCACACCAGCAACCATGGGCGCTTCCATCGACATCGGCATCAGCGCCCAGCAACGTCAACAGATTTCCGAAGGTCTGAGTCGGGTGCTGGCCGATACCTATGTGCTTTACGGCAAAACGCACGGCTTCCACTGGAACGTCACTGGACCGATGTTCAACACGCTCCATCTGATGTTCATGGAGCAGTACACGGAGCTGTGGACTGCCCTCGACGAGATCGCAGAACGGATTCGGGCCCTCGGAGTACCGGCACCATTCGGCAGCACCCTCAGCGCCTTGGCCTCGCTTGAGGATTCGTCCAGCCTCACACCAGCAGCGATGCAGATGGTGCGCGAACTGGTGGACGGTCACGAGGCAGTGGCGCGAACGGCCCGCAGCGTGTTTTCAGTGGCTGATGAAGCCAACGATCAGCCCAGTGCTGATCTGCTCACGCAGCGCCTGCAGATCCACGAAAAAACCGCCTGGATGTTGCGCAGCCTGCTAGAGGACTGAGCGGATCGTTGCCTGGGGCTCTGGAGGCCTAGGGCGACGAAAGGTACCGTAAAGAATCGCCAGGCAGGTCATGGCCAAATTCGTCTTCATCACCGGTGGTGTCGTCTCCAGCATCGGCAAGGGGATCGTGGCCGCAAGCCTGGGGCGACTGCTGAAATCCCGCGGGTACAACGTCTCGATCCTCAAGCTGGATCCCTACTTGAATGTGGATCCGGGCACGATGAGCCCGATCCAGCACGGTGAGGTGTTCGTCACCGAAGACGGCGCCGAGACCGATCTGGACCTTGGTCATTACGAACGCTTCACCGACACCGCCATGTCACGCCTCAACAGCGTGACCACGGGATCGATCTACCAGGCGGTGATCAACAAAGAACGACGAGGCGACTACAACGGTGGGACGGTGCAGGTGATCCCCCACATCACAGGGGAGATCCGCGAGCGCATCCACCGGGTGGCAGCGAACAGCAATGCCGATGTGGTGATCACGGAGATCGGAGGCACAGTTGGCGACATCGAATCGCTCCCCTTTCTCGAGGCCATCCGTGAATTCCGGGGGGATGTGGGGCGCCGCGACCTCGCCTACATCCACGTCACACTGCTGCCCTTCATCGGAACCTCCGGAGAGCTGAAGACCAAACCCACGCAGCACTCGGTGAAGGAGCTGCGATCCATCGGCATCCAGCCCGATGTGCTCGTCTGCCGCAGCGACCGCAAACTCGGTGAGGAGATGAAGCGCAAGATCGGAGGCTTCTGCGGCGTCCCCACACGAGCCGTGATCCCCTCGCTGGATGCCGACAGCATCTATGCCGTTCCTCTCAACCTTGAGGTGGAGGGGCTCTGTCGCGAAGTGCTCGACGTGCTGGATCTCACCGATCACGACAGCGACATGGACGGCTGGGCTCAGCTGGTGCACAAACTCCGCAACCCCGGCCCGGCGGTGAAGGTGGCGCTGGTGGGCAAGTACATCCAGCTGAACGATGCCTACCTCTCAGTTGTGGAGGCCCTGCGGCACGCCTGCCTCACCCAGGACGCCTCCCTGGACCTGCACTGGGTCTGTGCCGAACAGATTGAGAGTGAGGGTGCCGATGCACTGCTGCGCGGCATGGACGCGGTGGTGGTGCCGGGAGGCTTCGGTAATCGAGGAGTCGACGGCAAGATCGCTGCCATCCGCTGGGCCAGGGAACAACGGGTGCCTTTCCTCGGTCTCTGTCTCGGCATGCAGACCGCCGTGATCGAGTGGGCGAGGAACCTGGCTGGCCTCACGGAAGCGACGAGCGCTGAACTCGATGCCGGCACGCCTCACCCGGTGATCCATCTGTTGCCGGAACAGCAGGATGTTGTGGACTTGGGGGGCACCATGCGTCTCGGGGTTTATCCATGCCGCATTGCACCGGAAACCCTGGCGCATCGCCTCTACGACGATGAAGTGGTCTACGAGAGACATCGTCATCGTTATGAGTTCAACAATGCTTACCGCAACCTGTTCCTCGAATCCGGTTACGTGGTGAGCGGCACCTCACCGGACGGTCGCCTGGTGGAACTGATCGAACTGAAAGGACATCCCTTCTTCACAGCCTGCCAGTACCACCCGGAATTCCTTTCACGCCCTGGTCGGCCCCATCCGCTGTTCCGAGGCCTGATTGAGGCAGCTCAACAACGCCTGCCAGCATCTCCAGTGGAGGCACTGAAGACTCAGCGATGAGTCCTCCGGATTCGCTTCCCGTTGTGGAGACCTTCCACTCTCTTCAGGGTGAGGGGCATCACTGCGGACGCAGTGCCTTCTTCATCCGACTGGCTGGATGCAAGGTGGGCTGCACCTGGTGTGACACCAAGCATTCATGGCCTCTGGAGAACCATCCTCGACGGAGCATCGATGCCCTGGCACAGGAAGCCGTCGAAGCCGCACGCAATGGCGCAGCCTTCACGGTGATCACCGGAGGAGAACCCCTTCACCACGACCTGTCACGCCTGACAGACGTTCTCGCGGAACATGGCAACGAAACACACCTGGAAACCAGCGGTGTCGACCGCCTCAGCGGCTCTCCGGACTGGATCACACTCTCGCCCAAACGCCACTCTCCTCCGCGCACAGAACTGCTTCAGCGTTGCGACGAGCTCAAGGTGATCGTCCATGAACAGGACGATCTCAGCTTCGCCGAGGAGATGGCCTCAGAAACCGGTCCTGGAACCGTGCTTCTGCTGCAACCGGGTTGGCAAAGCGAAGACGGTCAACGCCTGTCCATTGAGCATGTGCGGTGCCAGCGTCGCTGGAAGCTCGGACTGCAGACCCATAAATGGCTGGGACTGCGGTAGCGGGAAAGAGGCCGATCCCCCAATTGGGGAAAAAAAGCATGCTTTTACCCCCCAAATGGGGGTACAAAAAGCCTGCTAATGCCAAGAGGCTGGGGTCACGCTTCAGACCCTGAAAGGTCGAACAACCATGACAGCTTCGAACTCACCGATGAGCCAGGTACAGGCCAGCCGCCTGGGTCGATCCGCCATCACCTTCTTTGTCCAGCCAGAGTCCAAAGCCTCGATACGGGCAGCGCTCGCCGATGGTGGATATGGAACAAGCTTTCAACAGGGCATCGTCAACCTGCTGAACGAACTGATGGTGAAACAGAACAGGGAACCGATCACCTGACCCCGTAAGACGGCTAGGGTCGAGATGAGTGTCGCAACGATCAAGTTCAGCAGCTCTGCGCAAGGAGTACACAAGTGCCATGATTCCATCGATTGCAGAACTGATCAGCCCTGAATTAGCAGGAGCAAGTGCACGCATCTTTGGAGACGACAGCGAAGTTGTTCGCATTTATATCCATGACGAGAGTGGCGACACCTACATCGGAGGCGGCAGCGTCGGGCCTCAGTGGATCACCACCATGGCAATTGAAGATGAACGATACAACTGGATTTTGAATGTTTTCCAGAAATTGGATCAACAACTTGATCTAGATTTCGTCGAAAGCAACACACCCAATGGCAGTCAGATCAATATTTACTTTGACACTGAAATCGAAGTCGGCGGATCAGGAACAACACTGGGCCTGGCACTCAGCAACGAGGGGCGACGTCGATCCTGGTGGGAAATCGTCATCAATGCTCCCGTGCTGGCCAATGACCAGGATTATCTCGACTTTGCCATCGTTCACGAACTCGGGCATGTCATGGGCCTTGAACACCCTTTTGACAACAGCGATGGGGACGTCGCCGGAGAACGCTTCGGTGATCCGGATGCATCGGAGACGACAATGTCGTACACCCGGCCAGACGAAGGATGGCCTGACTTCTATTCCGACGCTGACCTCACAGCAATGGCAGCCATCTGGGGACTGGAGGATGACAGGGGAGAGGACTGGCTAATCGGCGACCGACACGGCAATGCCCTGCTGTTCACGGCCGACGCCGCCAATGAACGCTTGCGAGAGGAACGCAGCGGTGATCTTGTCATTGGACAGGCTCCTGGGAAGCCACCGGAACCCATCCTTGCCCTTGATCAGAATGGAACACAACTTCAGATCAATCAACTGGTCAACGCTGGAAGCTGGCAATATCGCTGGGAAAATGAATCCGACTGGACAACGCAAGTCAATCCGATAGACCGTCATGCCAGTGTGCTGGAATTACACAGTGACGGCAGTGACAGCCTGACACTCACCAATGAAGCAGCACAGGCACTGGAGGTACGACAAGTAGATCGCTGGGAGCGAGCCTCAGAAACAGTGATCCGCTACGCCGGCATCAACCAGCTGAGTGAAACAGCGCCGGAATCAGTCGCTGATGTGATCACTGAGCCGGATGAAATTACGAATTGGCAATCAGACTTCAATGCCGATGGAGAAACTACAGCGTCCCTGGAAGGTCACATTCTGCTACGCCATCTTCTGGGAACGTTTCCTGGAGAAGCTCTGATTCAGGGCATTCAGGGGCTCGCCTCCGAAAACCATATGCTGGTTGGAAGCGACACAAACGCCGGACAACCCGAGGCCTGGCTAGAGCAAGGAAAAGCAGTCGGCGGCTTCGGAGGAGACAACAACCAATCCCTGAATGCCCTGACCGAAGGATTGGCATTCATCCAAACCATCTGACTTTCGGTGATCTGGATCACCCAAGGAACGGCTTTGATATGGTATTAATCGGAAAGCAAGTGAAACTTTGATTAAAAGATATTGATCATTACAGGTCGATAGAAGCCTGCTTTGCATATTTCTTGAGTGAAAAAGCATTAACGCGCCATTTCAAACCTTAGATTTAACTGACAAGCAGATGAATGCTGGCTAGAATTAGATGAGTGTGTCAATCCTCAGCAGGAAGTCATGTCGAAGACGCAATCGATCCTCGTAACACCAGTTCTTGCAGACGATTCCAAGTCCCTGCTAGTACCTGTGTACTATCGCGTTGCGTCTGACGATGTCGACAATGATCCAGCAAGCGTGAACCTGGCTGGCGTTGGAGCTGTGGTGACTTTCGACAGTTCAGCCCTGACCTTTGATGGCTACAACGCAGACCTGGGAACAGATCTATTCCAGGTACCCACGGCATTCAGTGAATCTGATCTGCGCGGCTCGCTCGAATCAAGCGGTAGAAGCTTTACAGGACTGGACGCGGGTGAGATCGATGGAAACGCATCAACAGATACAGGGATTGCCTTCAATTACATCGTCGCGAACGAATTGTTCGACGACGATCCCAACACCACTTGGAACGGAGAGCTGGACTGGCCAGGAGATGAAAAGGCTCTCAGCGACAGTGGTATCAAGCTGTTTGATCTCCGCTTCACGGCATCAGAGACGTTCACCGAAGGTCAGAGTCCAATCAACGTCTACCTGTCGACGACAGCACCCAACTACGGCGGAGTGGCAAGCAATGGCTTCGCCGTTGTGGAGACAGCCACGCAGGCTTTGAGCAGCATCGCGGTCACGGCCAGCGCAGCACACGTTTCCGAAGCAGACACAGCCGGAGTTATCACGTTCAACATCGCCCGCACAGGCGATCTGACCGGCCAAGCCACCGTCAACTGGAACATCAAAACCACTGGTGATGGTGTGATCAACAGTGATGACCTGTTGAGCGCCACCAGCGGTACGGTCAGCTTCGGCGATGGAGATGGTGACTCCAAAACCGTCACCTTGTCCATCAGCCAGGACAGCATCTTTGAGTCCGACGAGCAACTGAGCATTGAGCTGAGCAATCCGACCGGAAACTCGGTGCTGCAGTCCGGTCAGTTCAGTGCCTCCACCATCATCGTTAACGACGACGCACCAGCTGAACGGCTGGTGGTCAACAACCCAGCCTTTGATCTGATCGGTTTAACGGGGCTACGCAACGACCCTCGTTACTCCGAAATCGATGGTGAACGCCCTCTGGTAAACGGTGAAAACATTGATAACTACAAAAATTTCAGCGTTGCTGTTCTCGATTCAGGAGTCGAAGGAACTCACGACAAACTGAAAGATAATTTTGTTGGATATGTCGATTTCATCGGCAGTGCAGGGAATGGCACGACCCGGCAGATAAAACTGCTTGACACAAACAATGACAAGACAATATCCGACGCAGAGCTACAAGCAGCCTCCGAGGAATTCATCGACAATGTGGGGCACGGAACTCACGTTGCTGGAACCGTTGGCTCCAGCGATCCAGAAATTGGTGTTGCAACGGGTGTTGATGTACTTGGATTACGCGTCGGCGACGCCTATGGAATGAATGCCGCTGATATCAATGAAGCTCTTCGCTGGGTTCTTCAGAATCGGACAGAGCACAACATTATTGCCGTCAACATGTCTCTGGGAGGCGGTTTCTTCGCCACCCGTCCAGAAAATGATGAATCAGTTCAACAGGTCAGAGAGATCATTCAAGAGCTGGAAGAGCACGGAATAACTGTTGTTTCAGCAGCAGGCAACAGTTATTTCGCAAACCACCTCAGCAATGAACTGAGGGAGAACCTGATGTCTCCCGCCATTGCAAGTTCCCTGGCGGTCGGAGCTGTGTGGAAAGACAACTCCCTCCAAAATGTTCAGACGGGTGGAGGATCCATTGACTTCGAAACAGGAGCCGACCGGATTACAGCCTTCTCCCAACGCCTGAGCACTTACGACGGCATGCTGTTCGCTCCAGGAGCGATGATCCCGTCCACAGTGCCTGGAAACGGAATCGGGTCGAAAGCCGGCACATCCATGGCTTCGCCAATGGTCGCTGGAGCAGTTGCTCTGCTCCAGGATGCTGCACTCACCTTCGGAGGCCGTCTTCTGTCCACCCGCGAAGTGGCAGACATCCTCGATCGCACCGCTATTCAGGTGTTCGATGGTGATGATGAAAATAACAATGTCACGGCGACAATGAAGTCATACAAAAGAATGGATATCTACTCAGCCGTTCAACAGGTTGAAAGAATGTTTGTAGCACCGACGGATGGTGGAGATAAAATCACTTATTTCTTCACTTACACATACAGCAACGGTGATTCATATAAAGGCTATGGATACGCAACAGATGCAGATTCAATCTATGTAGAAGGCCTGACACCAGGTGAGAATAACAGTGTCACAATCTCCAATGTTTCACTGACAGACTCGGAAGGGTCAGCAACAACTGGCACAGGAACGTATGTAATTCACAGCATCGTCAATGGCGCCGAAGGTGACGTCGGCCGCGTTGAACTGACAACATACAACGACGTCGATACCGAACACGGAAATGCCACACAGGTGTACGGCTTTGGTACCTCAGGGCTGGGATCGGAAAAAGGAGATGCTTTTGGTGAGGACGGCAGCGACGGAACATTTGATTCAGGATTCACAAATCAAAACGAAGCAGATCTCGTCGAAAATGCATATTTAGATATCCAGAAATATGGGTTTGTCTACCGCTATAGCAGCAAAGCAAGTTATGCCGTTGATGAAAACGTGACGCTCGCCGCTCAACTGAGCGGAAGCAACGACAACTTCACCATTGTAGGAGGTGCTGATCAAGAATTGTTCACTATCAATCCAATTCAAATTGGCAACAACACCTTTGGAGTCCTGAACTTCAAAGACAGTCCGGATTACGAGCAAGCCTCTGATAGCAATTCAGACAATATCTACAAAGTCAACATTCGCTCAAACGAAGTCGCCACGATCAATGGTGCAGATACAGAAATTGGTGTAATTCAGGAAATTACGATCAATGTCAGCGATATCAACGAGCGACCAGCATTTCTTGATTCTCCGATCAATCAGGACCCGACAGAAAAACACGTCTACCTCGTTCCGGAAGGCAGCACGGCCGTTACCACGTTGCTCGCCAACGACCCTGATGCAGCCGATCAGAATGCTCTTAGTTTCAGCATCGTTGACGACAGCTCAGCCACCGATACAACACCAGGACTGTTCCAGATCGATGAGGCGACCGGAGAAATAAGCCTAATCACTCCACCTGATCACGAAACACTGAAGCAAAACGGAAACTGGATTTTCGATCTCACCATTGAAGTTCGAGATAGCGGTGGTCCGGGAAACGAGCTCGATGCGAATGGTCAGGCCATCCCACTTAGCAAGAGGCGTTACATTCAAGTTCAGATTACTGATGTTGATCAACACGACGTCGAATTCCTCGATCCGGCTGATCGTCAGGGAGAAGCCGTCGAAATCAACAATGGATTGTTTGATGGCGTCGTCGCCGAAGGATCTGCAGCGGGTACAGAGGTTGACATCACAGCAAATGCAATCGACAAAGATGCCACCAATAACACCATCACCTATTCGCTGGGTGATGGATCGGATGATGCTCTCTTCACCATTCATCCCAACACCGGGGTTGTCACGGTCAAGAATCACGATGGTATTGATTTTGAAACAGCCGAAAGCCACACGATTGAGGTCGTCGCCCAATCATCTGATGGGTCCACAACAAGCCGTCAGTTCTCAATCGGTGTTGAAAATGTGAGTGAGACGGATCCTTACTTCAACAGTTCTGCGAGCCGAAGTGTCGACGAAGGAACCACAACTGTCAGCACAACGGATGACTTTGTCGGCGGTCAGGCAATCACTGACCCCGAATCCCAGGGTCCATATACTTACAGCATTACTGGAGGGGCAGATCAGAGTCTATTTAGCGTTGACGCCAGCAATGGATCGCTGAGCTTTATCGCAGCACCAGACTTCGAAGCTCCATCCGATACCGATACAGACAACGTCTATTCCGTTGAGCTCACGGCCAGCAACGGTGCGGGTTCGTCCAAAGCTCAGCTACTCACCATCAGGGTTAACGATGTCAACGAATCAACGGTCAGTGCACCGATCGATATCAACACCACTGATGATTCTCTGAACGAAAATGCCATTTCTGGAACTGCAACAGGAATCCAGGCCTCAAGCACCGATACCGATGGAAGCAACAACGGTGTGACCTACAGCATTGTGGTCGCAGAGGGCGATGCACCTGCCGATACCTTCGCAATCAATCCGAACACGGGTGTCATTACAGTTCAGGTTCCAGATGCACTTAATTTCGAAGCGAATTCCGATGTCACAGTCACTGTACGGGCGACATCTGAAGATGGATCATCCGCAGACACACAATTCACAATCCCACTGGTTAACCTCAATGAGGAGTTTGAACTCAGCTCAGCCACCAATTTCTCGATCAATGAAGGGAGCAATCGCACCGTTGGCCAACTCACTGCAATTGATGCCGACGGCACTGCAGATTTAAGTTTCAGCCTGGTTGGTGCTGATTCCGGTGAAGCCAATTTCTTCACGATTGATCCAGCAACAGGTTTGCTGAATTTCAAGGTCGATCCCGATTATGAAACTCTTGCAAGCGAATCGAGGCCGCACTTTCAATTCCAAGTTGAGATCTCTGATGTGGTTCCAGAAGGAGCCATCGGTGATCAGATCACCAAAACAATCGACGTCCAGGTTGACATCAATGATGTTGTCGAAAGAACCACGACACTTCCCGGTTTCCTGAGCGATGACAGTGCGCAGACACAGGCAAATTCCATTGATTCTGAGCTCTACACAGGTCATGGCTATGCCCGTGTCGTTGATGACACGCCTCTTTACAGTCTGAACCAGCAAGTGGTTGGTGATTATGGTATTTACACCATCACCTCAGTACAGACCCTGAAGCGTGATGCTGATGAAGTGGAAAAACTTGATGAGAATGTCTTTATCGATGACTACTACGATTTCCAGGTATCCCACGACATTCTGGATGAAGACGGCAATGTTGTCACACCAGCAGGAACAAAACTGAGTTCTGATGACAGCAGTCTGGATGCCAATGCCCGAGCTGCATTCGCCATCCACACTCTGGGAGGAGGCAATGCTGGACTCGGGTCAGAAACCGGTGAAGCTTACAACTTCTTCCAGAACAATGA
>ERZ802822.299-NODE-299-length-35666-cov-16.796988_pt1 | contig 35666 bp, 40 predicted proteins | sample MGYA00345649_ERZ802822 | MGnify/ENA primary metagenome ERZ802822 (study PRJEB30503, sample SAMEA104212359) | marine metagenome | biome: Westerlies Biome; feature: [SRF] surface water layer (ENVO:00010504) within the epipelagic zone...; material: water...
ACGAAGTTTTAACTTTCGGCCACCATTTAATATTTAAATGAGGCTCCCAATCAAACCACAATTCATCATTAGGATTTTTTGATAAGTTTTTAGCAACAATTTCTCCGCCTTCTAGTGATTTTCTATAGTCGCTTTTTATTTTTTTAGCTTTTTCAGGCGAAAGTATTCCCTCCTCTTTTAGAAAATTTTCATACTGACTTAATACTGATGGATGTTTTGAAATTTTCTCATACATTAGAGGTTGAGTTGCTGATGGATCATCAGCCTCATTATGTCCTCGCCTTCTGTAACAAAATAAATCAATAACGATGTCTTTTTTAAATTTATTGCGATACTTGCATGCTATTTTTGCAGCATTGACAACCATCTCGGGATCGTCACCGTTTACATGAATCACAGGAGCTTGTATTATTTTGGCAACATCTGAAGAATAGTCTGTAGATCTTGAGTCTTGGATATTGCTTGTTGTGAAACCAATTTGATTATTAACAATTATGTGAATTGTGCCTCCAACATTAAAACCACGAGTTTGTGACATTTGAAGCGACTCCATCACAACACCTTGACCAGAAAATGATGCATCTCCATGAAGTAAAACAGGAACTACTTTGGACCTATCTTTATCTCCAATTCGGTCTTGTCTTGCTCTAACAGAACCAAGAACAACTGGATCAACAATTTCTAAATGAGATGGATTATTAAAAAGTGATACATGGACTTCGCCTCCAGGTGTTTCAAAATTTGAAGAAAATCCTAAATGATATTTTACATCTCCTGTACTGGCTCCTTCTAATTCAAAATCTTCATCAAAAGCTGAAAATAATTCAGATGGAAGTTTGCCCAAGACATTTACTAGTAAATTTAATCTGCCTCTATGAGCCATACCAAAACATATTTGAGATGCCCCCATTGATCCACAATCTTGAATAACGCTTTCGATTAATGGAACTAATGCTTCTGCTCCATCAATTCCAAAGCGCTTCATTCCTGGATATTTAGCTGATAAATATTTTGCTAAACCTTCAGCAGAATTAAGTCTCTCGTAAACATTGAGTTGTTGTTTTTTATTAAAATTATAATCTTTTAATTTAGATTCAAATTTTTTCTGAAACCATCTTCTTTCGTTTGAATCTAAAATATGATTACATTCAATCCCAATATTTCCACAATAAATTTCTTCTAATCGATTTAATATCTCCCTCAGAGTTAATTTATTATGCTCAGTAAAGGTATCTGTAAAAAATTCTTGATCTAAGTCTTCATGAGATAGACCGTGAAATTCGATTCCTAGATCTTCAATAACTCTTCTTTCCATCATCCCCAGTGGATCTAATTTTGCTTTGAGGTGTCCTCTATTTCGATAAGATTGTATTAATCTAATTACTTTGCCTTGTCTTTCGTCTACTGAACTTCTGGTTTTGCTTATAACTTTGCTTCTTGAAAGATTTTTAAACTCTTTTATTATTTTTTTATGTGATATTTCGCCATTAGAATTTGGATTTTTAGGGAGGCTTGTAAAAAAGTCTAACCACTCAGATGATAAATCTTCAGGATTATTAATAAATGTTTCGTAGAGATCTTCTAGGTAGGCAGCGTGTCCTGCTGAGATATGTGAGCTTCCCCAAAGCTCTTTCATAGATTCATTCATTTTTTATCTTATTTATTACACCCCGTCGGAGACAATTATATCCTTTTTATTTTTATGTAACATTGATTTTATTTCACCAATTGCCTTGTTAGGGTTAAGGCCTTTAGGACAAACACTTACACAATTCATTATTCCATGACATCTGTAAACACTGAATGGATCAGACAAGGCGTCTAGCCTCTCTTCAGTCTTATTATCTCTCGAATCTGCAAGGAATCTATATGCCTGAAGAAGAGCAGCAGGTCCAACAAATTTATCAGGATTCCACCAAAAAGAGGGGCAACTTGTTGAACAACATGCACATAGAATACATTCGTATAATCCATCTAATTTATCTCTATCTTCAGGAGATTGAAGTCTTTCTTGTTCAGGTGCAGTTGTTTCATTTTGTAAAAATGGTTTAATCTTTTCATATTGAGCATAAAATTCGGTCATATCTACAACTAAGTCTCTAATAACTGGCAATCCAGGTAGTGGTCTTAACTCAATTTTATTTCTCTTTATAACTGACGAAATTGGAGTTATGCAGGCTAATCCATTCTTGCCATTGATATTCATTCCATCTGAGCCACAAACACCTTCCCTGCATGATCTTCGATAAGAAATTGATTGATCATCTTCTTTAAGCAAATGAAGCAGATCAAGAACCATGATATCTCTTTCAGGTTTTTCAATTGTATATTTTTTCATGTAAGGGAATTTATCCTCTTCAGGATTGTACCTATAAAGACTAACTTGTAATTTATTACCAAACATTAATACGTCCTAACCTTTGGTGGAAAAGCATCAACTTTGTGAGGTTTAAAATTCACATCTCTTTTAGAAACTTCTTTAGAAATAGGATCAAATATTGTGTGGCATAACCAATTTTCATCATCTCTGTCAGGAAAATCATCCCTTGCATGAGCTCCTCTGCTTTCATTCCTCTGAAATGCAGATATAGCAGTGGATTCTGCCACTTCAAATAAATTTTGAAGTTCTATGGCTTCTACCCTGCTAGTGTTAAAGGCATCACTTTTATCTTTTAGATGTAAATTATCAACCTTCTCTTTTAATTCAGAAAGTTGTTCTAAGCCTTTCTCCATAAATTCGCCTCTTCTAAAAACACCGAAATAATTTTGCATACATTCCTGTAGTTCTTTTTTAACCTCTGCTGTATCAAAACCTTTATCTGATTCATTTAGTTTGTTCAATCTTTCAAGAGCATCATCGATATCACTTTTTGTTGCAGAATCTACGCCCCCACCAGACTTTAGTTCATCTTGAATATGCATTCCTGTGGCTCTTCCAAAAACAACTAAATCAAGCAAAGAATTACCTCCCAGTCTATTAGCGCCGTGAACTGAAACACAAGCAGCCTCTCCAGCAGAAAATAAACCAGGAATTAAATAGTCTTCATCATTTAATCTTTTAAATGCTTGGCCATTTACATTGGTGGGCGTTCCTCCCATCATATAATGGCATGTTGGAACAACTGGTATTGGCTCATATATTGGATCAACATGTGCAAAAGTTCTTGATAGTTCGCATATTCCCGGAAGTTTTGAATTCAAAACATCAGCACCCAAATGGTCAAGTTTTAAAAAGATATGATCATTTTTTTCTCCACATCCTCGACCTTCAAGAATTTCTAGAACCATAGATCGTGCAACCACATCTCTACCAGCCAAATCTTTTACATTTGGTGCATATCTCTCCATAAATCTTTCACCATCTTTATTAATTAGATAACCGCCCTCACCTCTGCAGCCCTCAGTAACAAGCGATCCTGCTCCATAAATTCCTGTAGGATGAAATTGCCACATCTCCATATCCTGTGCAGGAAATCCTGCTCTCAATGCCATAGCCAGACCATCGCCTGTATTAATAAGTGCATTTGTTGTTGAGGCATATATTCTTCCTGCTCCACCTGTTGCAAGAACTGTTGCCTGTGCTTTTAGGTATGCAACTTCTCCATTTTCAATTGAAAAAGCAATAACCCCTGTTACCTCATCTTTGGAATTTTTAACTAGATCTACTGCAAACCACTCATTTAAAAAATTAGTTCCTTCTTTAACATTATTTTGATAAAGAGTATGAAGAAGTGCATGGCCTGTTCTATCTGCAGCCGCACAAGTTCTTGCAGCCTGGCCGCCTTTACCAAAATCTTTCGATTGACCTCCAAACGGTCTTTGATAGATTCTTCCATTTTCAAACCTAGAAAAAGGAAGACCCATATGCTCTAATTCAAAAACAGCTTTTGGACCTTCTGAGCATAAGTATTCAATTGCATCTTGATCACCGATAAAGTCAGCCCCTTTAACCGTATCATACATATGCCATCTCCAATCATCCTCAGGGTCATGGCTAGCAATTGCGCATGTTATGCCTCCTTGAGCAGATACAGTATGAGATCTTGTTGGAAAAACCTTAGAAACAACTGCAGTATTTAAGCCTGATTTAGCTAATTCTAGTGAGGCCCTCATGCCAGAGCCACCTCCACCAATTATTAAAGCATCAAACTCTACTGTCTTAATGTTATTAGTAAACATATTATTCATATTATTTATATCTATATATCATTATAATTTATAACCATATTATATATAAAATTGTTAATAAATAAACAACTCCAAGCAATGAAAATGCAAAAGAATACATATTTCTAAAAATATTTGCATATCTAGCAAGTGGTTTATTTAAAAATCCTAGTGTTCTTTTTGTTAAATAATCAGTGCCAACAGTCCAAAGCCCAATAAAAGAATGAACAAGAATTAAAATAAAAGCGATAGACGTTATAAACCTTGTTTCAAAAGAAAGAAAGAAATTAGACCAGGTAAAGAAATTGATATTATTTTCTGAGATAAAAAAACTAACAATATAAATTAAATAACAAAGGATAAAAATAGAGCTATACCTTTGAGTATTCCATATTAAAGAACCTTTCATATAAAAAGATACCCACAAAAAACTATCGATGTCAGTAACCAAATAAAAAGGGTAAATATTGACGAGTAGTGCGAGCCATTAAGTGACTCCCCTATATGGAAAAAATCCATAATAAGATGTCTTACTCCAGTCAGTATGTGATACCAAAATATTGAAATGCTAATAAAAAGAAAAAAAGAAAAAAATGATATTGAGACGATATCGTCTGCTAATTTATCAAAGCTTGATCTCGACGAAAGTGATTGGTCAATTACATACAATATTAAAGGTAAGGTAATAAAAAAAATATACATTCCTGATAGTCTATGCGTAATTGATGAAAACGCAGACATTGGAAGTCTAATTTTAGTTAAGTCAAGATATACTGGTCTTTCTTGCATTGTGTGCTTAATTATAAATATCAATAATTTATTGTTATTAGTTTGAATTATACAGCAGATTTTTCAATGAAATTAGCTAATATTAATTATTAGCTACTAGTTCTTAGTTTTTTTTATATGCTTAATGAGACGCTGTCTTTTTTTAACCTGCCTATCTGAAAGTTTATTCTTTTTTCCTTCAAATGGATTTTCAGATTTTCTAAATATTATTTTAAGTTGGACACTTTTTAAACCTAGCTCAGACCTAAAAGAATTTTCTAAATATTTTTTATAGTTGCTTGGTATTTTTTTATCTTGATTGGAATGAATGATAAAAGTTGTAGGATATGTTCCGCCAAAATGAACATGTTTAAATTTGATTGGTCTGCCTGAAACAGACGGAGGAGCATTTTTATTTACAAAATTCTCTAGAAGCCTATTAAGCATTGAAGTTGGGAATTTTTTTTGTGATTTATCTATTATTCTATTTGTAAGATTGAAAACCTTTTTAAAGCCTTTCTTTTTTAATGCAGAAATTTCTACTTGCTCTATCTTTTTTATAAAGTCAGATTGCATTCTTTTCGAATTGTAAATTTTATCTATTGCATTTTTTGAAACTAGGTCAGTTTTATTTAAAGCAAAAAGTATAGGTTTGCCATTTTGAATTATCATATTTAATATTTTCATATCTTGATCAACAAGACTTTCCTCTGCATCACACATAAAAATTACAATATCGCTTTGTTCGATGGCATGCATAGCCCTCACAAAAGAAAAATATTCAACTTTATGATTATATTTATAACCTTTTCTTATCCCTGCGGTATCTATGAGAATAAATTTTTCTTCATTAAACTCAAAGGGAATACTAATAGAATCTATTGTTGTTCCTGCAATTTCGCTAACTATTAATCTATCTTCATTAATTAATTTATTTATAAAAGTTGATTTGCCTGCATTTGGACGCCCAAGAACTGCAACTTTTTTTCCTTCAGGAATATCTATAGAGAGATCCGGTAATTTTTTTTCAAGAATGGATTTCAAAATACTTATATTTATAGAGTGCTCAGCGCTGACCTCTAAAAATTCTTTAATTCCATTTATTTGTAAATCCTCTTTAATTGATGATTTTGATTTTTTATCAACTTTATTTAATACGGTAATAAATTCTTTGCTAAGCTTTCGAAGTTTATAAATTATATCCAAGTCCTCTTTGGTAAGTTCTTCAGAGCCATCAAATAAAAGTATTACAAGGCTGGACTCCATTACTGCTATCCATGCTTGATTAGATATGGCTTCTTTTAGTTCTTCTTTATCGTTTACAATCCCACCAGTATCTACTAGCAAAGTTTTTTTACTTTTAAAGTCCATAAAACCATGGTTTCTATCTTTTGTAAGACCAGGTAAATCTGAGACAATTGCATCTCTTGATTTGGTTAATTTATTGAATAAGGTGGATTTACCTACGTTCGGACGCCCTATAATTGCAATTGAAGTAAACATTTCTATATTTCATCTTATATGTTAATTGAAAATAGGTTAAATGCTTCATCAATAACATATAAGCTATCACTTCTACTAAAAACTGTTTTTATTGGCTTTCTCGAAATCTTCTTTCTTCCAATAGTCCTACCGTTAAGTGTGTCTATTACATGCAAATAACCTTCAAAGTCTCCAATAATCATATTGCCTTTGAAGTTAACTGCATTAGATAAGTCTCTATTTTTATAATCATCATTAACCCATGACTCTTGCAATGTTTTTAATGAAAAAGATCTTATCCCAGAATCAGCTTCAACAACCATAAGCATTCCTCTTGTAATTACTGGAGAATAAAATGAGGACGTTTCATATGACCAAACTGATCTTTTTTGGGTGGTATCAAAAATATTAAGGTTGCCTTGATAATTAGTAGTATAAATTAGGCCCCCATCAACGACAGGATCTGAATCAGAGTCTATAAGATTTTCTAGTTCTGATACTCCGCTTACATATGATATTGCGCCATCCCAAATTGGGAATCCTGAATTGATTTGAAAAACTCCAAGCCTTCCATTATCAAAAGAAACATAAACCTTGTCATCAACAATTACGGGGCTGCTACTTCCTCTTACAGTTAACAGAGGTAATGTTGATCTATATGACCATTCAATATCGCCATTCTCTTTATTTAAGCCTAATAATTCACCTGAGCCAGTTTTAACTACTACTATTTGTGCATCTATTGCAACTTTGCTTAAAACTTCTCCCTTAACATTAGAAGACCATAATTTTGATCCATCTTTTTGATCTAAGGCGATAACATTTCCTTCAATATCAGAAACTGCAACAATACCAAAGCCTGCTGCAGTCCCAGAAGCAAGAAAACTCAGTTCAGCAGACCAGTTTTCATTACCTGTATTAGCATTTAATGATAAAACCTTCCCTGATGCATCACTAAAGAATAAATTCTGGGAGCTAAAATCAGGAATAAAACTGCCCATATTATTTTCACCTTTATAAGCATTTTTCCACTTAATGGATAAAGCTTTTTCATCAGAAAATGACATTAGCTTTTTGGGCTCATCGATATCAACGTCGTCACTCTTCCAGAACCTTAAATTATCAAGAGATGAACATGAGCTTATAACAATCATTAATTGAAAAAGGATTAAGTAATGTAATTTAAAAAGTCTCAACTTATTTACTCATATTTGCAATCTTCATAGATATGATAGATTTTGATGTTTCATCAGAATATTTTTTAACTGCCATTTCATACTGAGCTTTTGCAAGATCATTCTTTTCTTGTTTGACTAAAATATCGCCAGTAAGTTCATGAATATATCCATTAGTATTAGAAGATGAAAATGCTTCAATCATTTCTATGGCTTCATCATGTCTTTCCAAAGACAGGAGTATTCTTGCTGAGCTGACTCTGCTGATTTTGTTAAGGATTTTATTTCCATTAAACCCATCAGTTAGATCAATAAGTTTTTCAAAATTTTTTAATGAATCTTCTAAATTATTTAAGTTAGCATCAAAATTGGCCATGTTTAAGAGTGCTAATTGTGTATAACCAGTTTTTGGATACTCCTTTAAAAGCATACTTAGGATAGCGTCTAGGTTCCCTTTGCTCGGTGCTTCTAGAGAAAATTCTTTATTCCAATCATTATAAATTAATGATGCTTTCTCATTAGCATCTTTTTGAATCTGGTTAGAGATTACAAAAAAAGATAATGTAGAAATAATTAATATAACCAAAATGACTAGCACTTTTTTATATTTATCCAAAAATTTTAAAAAAGGTAAAAACTTCATATCATTTTCATATACATCATTCATAAGCTATCCCTATTTAAGGTTACTAATAAAGTCTCTTAAATCATTTAATTTCATATTTAACTGTTCTGAGTTTTGGTCTGACAAGGACTTAACTATTACATCACCTGATTCTAGTTCGTCTTCACCAATAATAACTGCATAATCCGCATTATCTTTATTTGCCCTTCTCATCTTAGATTTTAAGCTACCTTCTGATAACTGAACATCAATATTAATTTTATTATTTAAAGATCTTAAGTCGTGCGCTATTTTATATGCATTTGCTGCAATTGTGGAAGAAATAATAATGAATGAGATAGAGCTTTTGGTTTGTTCAACTGCATTTGATAGTAATGCAAGTCTTTCAATTCCCATTGCCATTCCAATAGCTGGAAGTTCTTTACCTCCAAGTTGCTTACAAAGTCCATCATATCTTCCACCTCCAAGATATGCATCTTGAGCACCTAGATTTGAAGAAACCGCCTCAAAAACAAAACCCGTATAGTAATCCAAACCCCGGACGAGACTGTAATCAATATTTATTTCACAGTCTTTTGAGAACGTATCTTTAATTTCGTTCAACATTTTTATTGAGCTTTCAGGTAAAAAATTTGATATCTTGGGCGCTTTTTCAAGTATTTTTTGAGTATTTGGATCTTTTGTATCTAGTATTCTTAATGGATTTTTTTCAAGTCTTGCTATATCTTTTTCACCTAGATCGGATTTCATAGGTTTTAAGTATTTTATCAAGGCATCACAAAAATTTTTCTTTGTTTCATTGCTGCCTAAGTGATTTATTTTGATGACTGGATTTTCAATTCTTAATTCTCTATTAATTGCACATATTATAGAAATCATTTCGAACTCAGATATCCCCTCTTCATATCCAAGCATTTCAACTCCTGCTTGATAAAACTGTCTATACCTTCCCTTTTGAGGTCTTTCATATCTCCACATTGGACCTAAGTACCAAAGCTTATGTGTATCACCATCAATTTTCTTTTCAATTAGAGATCTTATAACACTTGCAGTTCCTTCAGGTCTCAAGGTAATACTTTTTTCATTTTTGTCTAAAAAAGAATACAACTCTTTATTTACAATGTCTGAAGTGTCTCCAACCGATCTTTTAAAAAGATTTGTATCTTCAAGTGCGGGAGTTCTAATTTCAGATATGGAAAAATTCTCAAATATATTCTTGAGGAGCTTTTCAGTTAAAAAAACTTTATTAGATAAATCTTCTTTATCAGCCTTGCTGCTAATAAGATCCATCATACCTGTTAAAGAATGAATTTTTTCCAACTCAACCCCTTAAAATAATCTTTTCAGATTCAATTTTATTTTTTTCAACTTTTAGTCTAACTTGATCTTCTAATTCGTTAACCAAATTTTCATTAGCAATTTTTTTGTTAGGCGCGCCATCAATATATAAGAGATTGCTTGGACCTCCAGTTAAACCAATATTAGCTGCCTTACTTTCACCAGGGCCATTTACATAACATCCAATTATTGCTACTTCTATATCATCAACAATATCTTCTAATCTTTGTTCAAGCTCATTAACAACTTTAATAACATTAAAATTCTGACGTGAGCAACTTGGACAAGCAATTATTTTGACCCCTCTACTTCTTATATTTAAACTTTTTAGAATATCCCAACCTATCTTAATTTCATCCACAGGATCAGATGCTAATGATATTCTTACAGTATCTCCAATACCCTCAGATAATAACATTCCTACCCCGATTGATGATTTAACTGTTCCAGCCCTATAACTTCCAGCCTCAGTAATGCCAAGGTGCAGAGGCTGATCAATTATCTTTGAAATTTTTCTATAAGCATCAACCGTCATCTCTATATTTGATGCTTTTAAACTCATCTTATAGTTTTCAAAATCAAATCTATCGAGTATTTCAACATGTCTCAAAGCAGATTCAACTAAAGCATCTGCATTTGGCTCACCATATTTTTTTTGAAGATCTTTTTCTAAAGAACCTGCATTCACGCCAACTCTGATTGGAACATTATTATCTTTTGCTGCATTAATAACTTCCTTAATCCTGTCTTCTTTCCCAATATTTCCTGGATTAATTCTTAAACAATCGGCCGAATCAGCTACTTCTAATGCAATTTTATAATCAAAATGAATATCTGCTACTAATGGGATATTTACAGCGCTTTTAATTTCTTTAAATGCTTTTGCTTCTTCAAACCCTGGAACTGAAACTCTAACAATATCTGCTCCTGCAAATTCTAGATCATTAATTTGTTTGACAGTAGAAACAACATCGCATGTATCAGTATTTGTCATAGACTGAATAGAGATTGGATTATCACCCCCAACAGCAACGTCACCAACCTTAACAACCTTGGTTTTTTTTCGTTTAATCCATTTAGTCATTTATAAATTAATAGTATTTACTTTAGTTAGTCTATTAGCATTGCTAATAAAATCAATCTCAATTCCATTATAAGTTCCTTTAACGGAATCTCCATTTCCAACTATTATCTTAAAAGGAGATTTAATAATTTTATTGTACTCTTCTCCATTGTTAAAAAACCTTGTTTCTAAAAGCTCATTTTCCACATAAAGCTCTAGCCAGCATTCATCTTCAAAATATAGAACTAAGTTGTTATTTTTAATAATTTGAGGAGTTAAATTGAGGTTTTTTTTTCTTTTATCAATAATATTTACTAAAGATAAAACATCATCAGCTTTAATTGTTTTATTTAGATTACTCATTTGCTGTGGCAAAACTTTGTCAGCGACAAAGTATATTCCTATAAAGACAATAGCTAATAATGCTAGGACAACTAATGAATATTTAACATAATTATCAAAGCTATTATTAAAGCTTATTTCGTTTGAAATTTTTTTATGTTTTTTTTCAGATTGAAGATTGAAAACTAATGGGAACTCTTGATCTATAGATAGAAATTTTTGATATTTATTAAAATAAGCCTTTGCAAAAGTCTCGCTAGGAAAAATACTATAGTTACCTTTCTCAATTGCGATCAAATAATCTTTATTAATGAAAACTTTTTTACAAGCCTCATCTATTGAATAGCCTAATTCTATTCTTTTAGCAGAAAAATTTTTTCCAGTTTTTACTGAACTTGCAGATTTAAGTTCTGAATTCATTATATTGATTTATGTGTGATTAATTTTTTACCTTTGATAGAGTTAGATAAATTTCCCACTAATTGACCGCATGCCGCATCCACTCCATCTCCTCTAGTGATTCTTAAAGTTGCTATAAAACCCTTACTCATTAGATATTTTTTGAAAGCATTAATTTTATTATTACTTGGTCTTTTATAGTCGGATCCTGGAAAGCTATTAAAAGGAATTAAATTAATTTTGCATGAAATATCTGATAAAAGTTTAGTGAGCTTTTTAGCATGATCAATGGTGTCATTTATGCCCTCTATCAGAATATATTCGATAGTAATGCTTCGTTTATTTTCATAGCTTGCTAGGTAATCTTTACAAGCAGCTATAAGAGATTTGATAGGATATTTATTGTTTATTGGAACAATTTCATCTCTTAACTTGTCATCTGCTGCATGAAGAGATATTGCTAATGAAACATCAATTTCATTTGATAGTTTATTTATATTTGGAACTATGCCTGATGTGCTTATGGTGATTCTTTTTCTTGATAATCCATAAGCCAACTGATCTTTCATTATTTTTGCGGATTCAATAACTGCGTCGTAATTTAAAAGTGGTTCACCCATGCCCATAAACACAACATTTGTAATTGGTTTATTTTTATTTGAGAAATTTGCAAGCCATAATTGACCAATAATTTCATAGCTATCAAGATTTTGTTCAAATCCTTGAGCGCCTGTTGCGCAAAAAGTACATTGAAGTGCGCAACCTGCTTGAGAGGAAACGCATAGCGTCCTTCTATTTTTTTCTGGTATTACAACCATTTCTATCATTGATCCAGAGTTCAGCTCAATTAAGTATTTAATTGTTCCTTCATTGGATACAAATTCTTCATGAATTTTTGGTGGCTCAATTATTGCAACAGATTTTAATTTTTCTCTTAAAGTTTTATTAAAATCGGTCATCAAGTCAAAATTAAGGACACCCTTTTGATGAATCCACTTAAATATTTGCTTTGCTCTAAATTTGGGTTCTTTAAGACCGATAAAAAAATCTTCAAGTGACTCTAACGAGCAACCTAAAAGATTTATTTTTTTTTGCAATTTACTTATTCAATATTTCTTCTGATTTGAAAAAATATTCAATCTCCCTTTTGGCGCTTTTGATTGAATCAGATCCATGCACAGCATTCGCATCAATGCTATTTGCAAAATCTGCGCGAATGGTGCCGGGAGCTGCTTCTTGTGGATTTGTACTACCCATAAGGTCTCTATTTTTTTGAACAGCATTTTCTCCTTCAAGAACCTGTACAAATACTGGTCCAGAAGTCATAAAACTTTTTAAGTCATTGAAGAAAGGCTTTCCATCATGTTCTGCATAGAAACCCGAGGCCATTTCATCACTTAAATGTATCAATTTACCAGCTACCAGATTTAAACCATTATCTTCAAATCTTGTAATAATTTTGCCAATAATGTTCTTGGCTACAGCATCAGGTTTGATGATAGAGAGTGTGCGTTCGATATTCATTATTATGTCCTTAAAATTTGTTCGTTATTATATTCGAGTTATTGATATTCTTCTATCCAATGCATTTGAATTGCTTCAAGTATTCTTTCACTTGATTTTTGAGGATCTCCAACAAAATTACTAAGCTCGCATACTTTTGTATGTAAATCGGGAAATCCAATCCACTGAGGGTCTATCTCAGGAAATCTATCATTTAGCTCTATAGCTATTTCAAGAACATCCAACCAATCAAGTTTTTCCATTAGTGATTTTCTGAAACCATATTTATATTATATTTAGGTAATTCTATTTCTATCTCTTCATTTTCCGGAGGTACTGCTTGACAGCTAAGTCTTGATGTTTGTTCTAGACCCCAAGCCTTATCAAGAAGATCTTCTTCTATATCACTTGCGTCATCAAGTTTTTCAAACCCTTTTCTAACAATACAATGACATGTTGTGCAAGCAGCTGACATCTCACAAGCATGCTCAATCTGAATTTTATTTCTAAGTGCGGCCTCACATATTGTCTCTTCAGGAAGTGACTCTATTTCTGCGCCATTAGGACATAAATCCTTATGAGGCCATATTTTTATTTTTGCCATGATTTAAAGTGTAAAACTTTCGCCACATCCGCAGACAGCTTTAGCATTGGGATTTATAAATTTAATTCCCTTGTTTAAACCATCTTCTTGATAGTCAACTAAGCTACCTTTAAGGAAATTAAAGCTATTTGAATCAACGAAAATCGTACACCCTTCGGTTTTAAAACTTTTATAGTCATCAATAATTTCGTCAACAAAGTCGAAGGTATATTCATAGCCAGAGCACCCTGCTTTTTTAATACCTAATTTAATTCCTTTGCCTTTACCTCTTTCATCTAGCATTTTAACAAAATGAGTAACAGCACTTTTTGAGAAATTAAGTTCTGTTGAATTGATTACGTCCATAGAAATATTACTGTTTTGTTTCGTAATCCTCTATAGCCTGTTTAATTGAATCTTCAGCTAAAACTGAACAATGAATCTTAATTGGCGGAAGTTCTAACGCTTCAACAATTTCAATATTTTTAATAGCCTTTGCTTCTTCAAGAGTTTTACCAATCAACATTTCAACTAGTTCACTTGATGATGCAATTGCAGAACCACATCCATATGTTTTAAATTTAACATCTTTAATAACGTGGGTATTTCCTTTAGGCTCACACTTAATCTGAAGTTTCATTACATCTCCACAGGCTGGTGCTCCAACCATACCTGTTCCAACATTTGTTTCTTTAGGATCAAATCTCCCTACTTTAAAGGCCTCTGGGTTATTTAAGGTATTTTCAAACTTATCGACAACTTTTTTACTATACGCCATATTAATCTCCTAGTGCATTTTCCATTCAACTGTATCAAGATCAATTCCATCAAGATGCATTTCCCACAGTGGAGAAAGCTCTCTTAATCTATGCACTACGTTACCTAGAATATCTAAGGTATTTTCAACGTCATCATCATTTGTAAATCTTCCAAATGAAAATCTTATTGAACTGTGTGCCAATTCATCTTTTCTTCCCAAGGCTCTTAAAACATAAGAAGGCTCCAAACTTGCAGATGTGCATGCAGAACCTGAAGATACTGCAATATCCTTCAAGCCCATTATCAAGGATTCGCCTTCAACAAAATTAAAACTAACGTTTAAAATATTAGGAACTTTATTTTCAATATCTCCATTGAGGTATACATGATCTATCTCTTTTACTTTATTTAAAAATTTTTCATGGAATTTAGATATTTTTACATTGTCTTGTTTCATTTCTTCATTTGCCAATCTAAATGCTTCGCCCATTCCAACTATTTGATGTGTTGCCAATGTCCCAGATCTCATTCCCCTTTCGTGACCACCGCCATGAATAAGCGCTTCTAATCTTACTCTAGGTTTTCTTCTGACATACAAAGCCCCAATACCCTTAGGGCCATAAGTTTTATGAGCTGAGAAAGACATTAAATCTATTGGCATTTTTTCTAAGTCAATTTCAGTCTTTCCAGTACTTTGTGCAGCATCAACATGAAAGAATGATCCATTCTTTCTCGCAATTTCACCAATTTTTGATATGTCATTAACGCTACCAAGCTCATTATTTATATGCATGATTGAAATAAGAACAGTCGTATCTTTAATTGCTGCCTTAACATCAGACGGATTGATAACTCCATTTTGATCTGGGTCTAAATATGTTACTTCAAACCCCTCTCTTTCTAACTGCCTGCAAGGGTCTAGAACAGCTTTATGCTCAATCTTAGATGTAATGATGTGATTGCCTTTTGATTTATAAAACCTTGCGACACCTTTAATTGCAAGATTATCAGCTTCTGTTGCTCCAGAAGTCCATACAATTTCTCTTGGATCACAATTTACTAAATTTGCTACATGAGATCTTGCTTCTTCGACAGCTTCATCAGCCTTCCATCCAAATCTATGTGATCGAGATGCTGGATTCCCAAACTCTCCATCTGGAGTTAAAAACTCCATCATTTTAGACGCAACTCTAGGATCAACTGGTGTTGTTGAAGCATAGTCTAAGTATATAGTAGATTGTGTGCTCATCTAATTTACCTCTTTAACCTTAATATATGGGCTATTATCTGTTTCTACAAGGCTATGGATTGTTATTTTTTCTAAATAATCCTCAACTAAAACATTCAGCTCATGCCATAGATCGTGAGTGCTACATTTTTTACCATTATGACAAGCAGAGGTTCCATTGCATTTTGTTGCATCTAATACCTCATCAACCGCGTTCATAACATCTTTTATCGATATATGATCAGGGCTTTTGGCATATAAATATCCACCATTTCTTCCTCTTATGCTCTTTACTATTCCTGCAATTCTTAATTTTCTGAATATTTGTTCAAGATAAGTCAATTCAATATTTTGATTGGCTGAAATATCGCTTAAAGAAACCGGTCCAGAAGATTGTAAAAAGCTTAATTCGGTCAGTGCACTTACAGCATATCTGCTTTTCGTAGTTAATCTCACGTGAGGATTATAAATACTTGACTATTTTAGTCAAGTTTCAATATTAATGCCTAATCTATCTGCTACTTGATGGTAAGATTCAACAACATCACCTAAGCCCTGTCTAAATCTGTCCTTATCCATTTTTTTCATTGTTTTAGAATCCCAAAGTCTACAACCGTCTGGTGTAAATTCGTCCGCAAGTAATATTTTATCTTTATACACTCCAAATTCGACTTTGAAATCAACCAAAATAAGACCAGAATCTAAAAATAATTTGGATAATATTTCATTAACTTTGTAAGTTTGTTTTTTCATTTCTTTTATCTGGTCATTGTTTGCCCATCCAAATGAAATGATATGCTCATCATTGATTAATGGATCTCCAAGATCATCATCTTTTAGAAAAAATTCAAATAATGGACTTTCAAGTATGAGCCCGTCCTCAGTTCCAAGTCTTTTACATATTGATCCAGAGGCCCTATTTCTAATCACACACTCTATTGGAAACATGTTTAATTTATAAACAAGAGAGTCAGTGCTATCAATTACTTCAATGATATGATTTTCAACGCCATTATTTTTTAAATGCTCCATGATGAAAGCATTAAACTGATTATTCACTGCACCTTTGCCTAAAAGAGCTTCTTTTTTCTTTCCATCAAAGGCAGAGGTATCATCGCTGAAATGCATTATTAGATGATCATCATTCTCAGTAGTGAACATTGATTTCGCTTTACCTTTTGTTATTTCATTAATTTTATTCATTAGCTTAAAGATTCGTTTATTTTTGATAATAATTTTTCAGATTGTTCGATATTACCATCCTTTGATATTGCACGAACTAGAGTTTTATTATTTTCTTGGGTTATTGTGATCTCAAATTGAGATTCTTCAGTAAAATTCATACCTTCAGAACTTTTGTTACTTCTTCCACCAAATATTCTAAAAAGGCCTCTTTCTTCTTCTTTGCTATAACTAACAAAGAATATACCTTTACTTCGATCGCGATCATTTGTAATTATTTCTGCTGCATTGAGGGCTTTGCTTACTGAGGACCAAGCGCGATCAAAATTAAGATCTAAAGCTATTACTGTGTTTCCATTTTCACTATAAATACTAGCTTTTTTCATCTCGTTTAGATTTTGAGCTGCTAGAGAAGTACCAGAAAAATTTGATAATGAATCTGCATAATAATCTATCATTTTTTCCATTTCTGTTCGAACAAACTCTGGATCACTTTCTAGGTCACCACTAACCTTATTAATTTTAAATAAAAATATTTCTGTTGAGGCTTCTTTAATACCATGCTCAACTCTCATCTGTAATTTTGAAATTTGATCAAAATCAATATCTATAACTCCTGAAACTGGATCTGCATTCATGACATCATAAATAGAAGTATCCCAATAATTCTTTGAGATTGGCCATGAAGTAGAAGGAAGAGTTTCAATATATATCCACATTAATTCTCCAAGTCTCCTTAATTGCACTGAACTATCACCAGATGATGCAAAAATCTGTCTGGGTTTTGGAACCTCAGAAACATCTTTAATGTCTAAAAGATCATTCACTGGATAATGATTTTCAATATCTAGCTCATTGAGTGAGTCAGGTACTGTAATATCATCTTCAACTTTTTCATTTAGGAAGTCATACTTTTTCTCGGGGAAATATCCATCTGGGCCTCCAATTATGGAACACGAGGAGACCAAAAAAATTAAAAATAAATAACTATAATGTCTTGTCATAATAAATTTAATTTTAACATCTCAGATAATATATTTTCATGATATTTTTTATCTAATTCTATTAAAGGCAATCGGATAGATTTTTGTATCAGTTCCATTTTATAAAGCATCCATTTCACTGGGATTGGATTAGATTCTATGAATAATAATTCGTATAAAGTTGAGAGCTTGTTATCTAGTTCCTCTGCAATATCAAATTTCTCTTCAAGAGCACTTGAACATATATCTGATATATACTCGGGAACTACATTTGCTGCCACAGATATTACTCCATCCCCTCCCTTCTTAAGCATAGATAAAAACGATGGATCATCCCCTGAATATAATAAAAAATCTTCATTGTTTGATGAAATTTGTATTAAATCATCTATTCTTTTAGGGTCACCTACGGCTTCTTTTATACCAACAATATTTTTATGCTCTGATAAAATTTTTACAGAAGAGGGCTTGAGATCACAAGCTGTCCTTGATGGCACGTTATATAAAATTTGTGGAAGGTCAACTTCATTTGCAACTTTAGTGTAATGTTGAATAAGGCCTCTCTGATTAGGTTTGTTGTAATATGGTGTCACAAGTAGTGAAAAGTCTGCACCCATCTGTTTTGATTCCATTGTTAACTCTATTGCTTCAGATGTAGAATTTGCTCCAGTGCCGGCAATAACAGGAATTCTTGAATTAACATATTTTACTGTATGACTAATCACCTCTAAGTGTTCTTTAATATTAACAGTAGCTGATTCTCCTGTTGTTCCAACTGAAACGATTCCATTTGTTCCTTTTTCAATATGCCAATCTATTAGATTTTCTAATGCTACATAATCAACGTCACCGTTTGGAATCATTGGTGTAACTAAAGCAACTAAACTACCTTTTAAAGCTTGCATCATTTATAAAATCAGTAAAAATAAGACTATACACTATTTATTTAAATTTATTCATAAGGACTAACTATGCAAAAAAAATTAGAAGGTAAAAAATGTCCATCTTTTAAAGGTGAGACAACAGGAAATACCACTGTATCTGAAAAGGATTTCATTGGAAAAAATCTAGTAATATTTTTCTATCCTAAAGATAGTACTCCAGGCTGTACAACCGAAGGTCAAAACTTTAGAGACAGTTATAAAGATTTTCAGGAGCTTAATACAGAAATAATTGGAGTTTCAAGAGATACCATTAAATCTCATGAAAATTTTAAATCTAAGCAGTCATTTCCATTCGAGCTATTATCTGATCCAGATGAAAAAATGTGTAAGTCATTTGATGTAATGAAAATGAAGTCAATGTATGGAAGAGAATATATGGGCGTTGATAGATCAACATTCTTAATTTCTGCAGAAAGTAAAGTTATAAGAGAGTGGAGATCGGTAAAAGTTAAGGGGCACGTTGATGAGGTGCTAGAAGAAGTGAAAAATATATAGTTGTTATTTTAATAAGAACTCTAATTCATGCTTGGCCAAGCATTCCAAACTGCTTTTATAAAAGTTGCTAGTGGAATTGAAAAGAATACTCCCCAAAATCCAAACATGCTGCCGAATATAAAAACTGCGAGTATTATTATGATTGGATGAAGTTTTACCGCTTCAGAAAAAATTATTGGAACAAGCAAATTGCCATCTATAAATTGCAATAAGAGATAAAGTCCTACAAGCAAATAAAATTGTGTGCCTAACCCAAATTGTAATAATCCTATTATGACTATTGGTATAGTTACTGAAAATGCTCCAACAAAAGGAATTAGAACAGACAAGCCAACTAATACAGCTAACAATGCACCATAATTAAGGCCAAATGATGCAAATAAAATTGCTGCTGCCACGCCAACAATAAAAATTTCAAGAACTTTTCCTCTAACATAATTACTTAACTGGATATCCATTTCAGACCAAACCTGAGAGAGCATTGCTCTATTTCCAGGAATTATTTTTAGACAGCCTTCAATAATATTTTTTCTATCAAACATAAAAAAGTAGACAAGAATTGGGAATAAAATAATATAAAGAAGAACTGTAATTGTGCTTTGAATACCAGATATAGAGGATTTAACTAAATTTTGTGTTACGGATGAGAGTTCAGACGATACAGCTTGAAAGAATACTGATATTTGATCAGAATTAACTAGATCTGGAAAAGCTGCTGGTATTGTTGAAACAAAGTTCATAAAGTCATTAAATAATCTTGGAATATCTAATACAAATGATTGAAGCTGAACGTATAAAAGTGGAATAAGCCAAGTAAACATTGCTGCACCAATAACTATAAAAATTGAAAAAGCTAGAACATTAGCCATAGATTCTGAGATATTATAAGTCTCTATTTTCTTCTGTAGGCCTACAAGCAGATATGCAACAATAATACTAATTATAAATGGAGTAAGTACCTCAATAAAAAAACTAAAAACAATCACAAATGTTAGTATTATTAATGAGAATATAATTGTCTCCTCATTATTGAAAATGCGTTTGAAAATATTTGAAATATGCTCAATCATATATGTTGATACATTATATATAAGATTTAATTAAAAAATATTAAACTTTTCCTTTGTTTAGTGTTCTAAGTTAATATCTTGGTTATTATTTTAAAATGAAAAACTATTTTTTTTATATTCCACTGATATTTATATCTCTGAGCTTAAATGCAAAGGATGATCAAATTTCGGAGCTATCTTTGCCTGAACTTGGTGATAGAGTTTCTGGAGCTGTATCATCTTCGGAAGAAAAAGCTATTGGTGAAATGTTTTTAAAACAGGTCTACTCACAAGCTCCTTTAATATCTGATCCAATTTTATTTGAGTATACGGAACATCTTATATACAGACTATCTGAATATAGCCAAGTTAAAGATAGATATTTCACTATCTTATTAATTGATGATAGTTCGCTTAATGCTTTTGCAGCTCCAGGAGGAATAATAGGAATAAATGGAGGTTTATTTTTAAACTCGGATAATGAAGGTCAATTTTCTTCAGTGCTTGCTCACGAACTAGCTCATTTAAGTCAAAGACACTTTGCTAGGAATGTTTTAAAGTCTCAGGATAGCAATCTTGCTTCCGCACTTGTTATGGTTTCATCAATTGCAATTGCTCTAATTAGCAACAACCCCAATGCAATGGCTGTTGGGCCAGCAATTTTACAATCACAAAGCCTAAGATACAGTCGTTTATTTGAAAAGGAGGCTGACAGAGTCGGTTTTGCAAATCTTGTGAATGCAGGCTACAACCCGAATTCCATGGGTGAAATGTTTGAAAATATGAATGAAATTAGAAGACTTTCTGGTGATTTGCCACCTGAATTTTTGCTAACTCATCCATTATCATCTTCTAGAATTAGTGATGCATTCAACGCAGCTGAAAACCTCTCAAAAGAAGGAACAAAACAAGATTCACTTGAATTTTCTCTTATGAAAGCTAGGCTTGAAATATATTATGAGAGCATCCCATCTAATGCATTGAGATTATTTCAATCGAAAGTTAAAAAAGATTCTTCTGATGCTAACATTTACGGTTTAGCTCTAGCTTATGAAAAAAATAATAACTACTTAGAAAGCCTTAGACTAATTGATACCTTAATCAATACTTATCCAAAAAATTTAGTTATCAATAATACTAAAATAGATATTCTCTTAGAGGCAGAAAGATATGAGGAAGCATTAAACTTAGTTAACGAATTCCTTGAAATTTCACCTAAAAATTATCCACTATCTGTCTCTAAATCAAAAATTCTACTTTCAATGTCTAAATTTTTTGAGTCTGAGGAAATAATAAGAGATCAATTACTTAGAAAAAATAATAATCCAGATTTGTGGTTCCTTTTATCTGAAATTCAAAGAAGTAGCAAAAACATAATTGGTTATCATCAAAGTAGAGCTGAGTATTTTATTTTACTTGGTCAAAATCAAAGAGCATTAAATCAATTAGAATATGCTTTAAAACTAACACAAAATAACTTTCAAGTCTCAGAAACGATCATGACAAAAATTATTGATATTAAAAAAGAATTAAATAGATCTAGAGGTCTCTAGTCTTAACATCTTTAGATATTTTTATACCTAAAAAAGATAAGTAACCAGCAATTGGAATAGCCATTAATGGAAATACATTTGTGGCAAGTCCGGTGAGTTTGGATAAAGCAATAAACCCACTTCCAGATAAATCTCCAAATCTTGAAACAAATGTATCAATAAAGACTGTTGATTTATATCTATCATTTTTTTGGAAGGTGCTAAAGATTGTTTCTCTAGTAGGTTTGTTGACTCCATATTCAAAAACTCTTAATAAAACAGTAACTACTCCGACTGATACTATAGAAGGAGCTAACCCGTATAACATGTATGCCAAACAAAATATTAATCCGTATGAAAGCATAATATTTTTAATACCAAATCTTTTAATTATAATATTTGTTAAGAAAAGCTGAACTATTAAAGTTAAAGGTGATATGACTTGTTCTATTGTTGCGAAGAACCTCAGTCTTTGTTCTGAGTCTTGAGACCAGTCTTCAACAATATTAATAGCTGTAATCCATTGAATTGTCATAAGTGCGGTCCATATCCATACATAAGTTGAAATGTTTCTAATCTCATTATTTTGTAAAGAATTTTTAATTGCATCAAAGCTTCCACCACCTACATTATTTAAGTCTATTGATGTATCTTTTCTATAAATTGAGAGCATATAGACTGCAAGCATCATTGCTAGAAATAGAAAAAAAGATGCTGATAAACCAAAAAGTTCAATACCAAATTCATTGAAAGAGTCTGAAAATCTTTTTGAAATTTCAGATCCAAACAATGCACCTAAGGAACCCCCAGCCATAATGACGCCATAAAATGATCTTTTTTTGGAATCTCGATATAAATTAATTATCACTACCCAAAATATAGAAACAACAAAGAAGGAATAAATATTGCACCAAACATAAAAAATTCTTCCAAGCCAGATTGAGTCACCTAGTCCAAGCATTCTCCAAGCAAAAAGGAAAAAAATTAAGTTTAAGATCAAGAATGAGTAACTAAATATTACAATTTTTTTTAGATTTGATCTCGATGCGATCCAAGAGTAAAAAGGATTAACAAGCAACATTGCTATTGCCCCTGCTGCAAGTAGATACGGCAATTCATCTACATTAGCTACAGCCATTTCATTGCGAACCGGTCTTAAGATATACCACGAAGAAAGCACTAAGAAAAATAAGAAAGAGCCTAGCAAGGCGTCTCTTGAAAAGGAATTCTTTATAGAATTAATCAAAACCTTCTCCAAAAATGGTGGGTCGCACAGGATTCGAACCTGTGACCAATTGGTTAAAAGCCAACTGCTCTACCAGCTGAGCTAGCGACCCACAGCAATACATACTAAAAGATGGTGATTATTCCATATTTTTCAATAACTGCAAGGCTAAGGATGATGCAGTATTATTAGGATATTCTCGAACAACAAAATTATATTTATCTTTTGCATTCTGAACATCATTAGACTTTAAATAAATATCTCCCAATTTCTTATGTGCTAGAGGAACTCTATAATGATTTGGATAAGAATTAATTAATTCTAAAAATAAATCACTTGAATTTTCTAGATCATCATTTATAAATGAAATTTCAGCTAGCCAAAAAAATGAAAGAGGTGTTTTCTCTTCATCACTAAAACTTTCTACAAAATATCTAAATAACGTTAATGCTTGATCAAAATTCTGATTCTCAAGAGCTTCAATGGCAGCTGAATATACCTGATCTTTACTTTCAGGATCTTCGATTCCAGCAAATCTTATATCAGAACTCACATTTAAGTCTTCGGAAATATTTGAATCAACATTTGAATCAGATGATTCTTGTATCAGCTTTTCAATTAAATAATTTTGAGATTCAATATTGTTTCTTAATTCTGCTATTTCTGATTCTAATTCTTGAATCTTTAAAAACAAAATATCTGTCTTAACATCAACATTTTCATCAGCAGACAAATTAAAAATTTGAGATATTAGAATTAAAGTAAATATATAAGAACAATACTTGATATTCATTAAATGGTTAATTGATTTCTACTCTTCTATTTTTAGCAAAACTTTCTTCATTTTGACCAAATTCCTTTGGTCTTTCTTCGCCATAGCTTTTAACAGTTATTCTGCTTGAGCTAATCCCGTTGAGAACAAAATAATCAGCAACCGTTTCAGCCCTTCTTTGTCCTAAAGCTAAATTGTATTCTCTTGTTCCTCTCTCATCAGCATGACCAGCCAAACTAATTTTGATTGAAGAATTCTCATTCAATGCATTAACTGCACTTTTAAGCGTTTGAATAGACTTACTTGTTAAATTGGATTTATCAAATTCAAAATACACAGTAGCATTTGCAAACATTGCCTTATTATCATAATTGATATTTTCAGACATTGAGGAAGCTTCGACAGTTTTTACCCCTTCTGAATAAACTTTCTCTTCTGTAATGTTCATACTCGAACAGGATGATAGAAAAATTATTACGATTAAAAAATTAAATTTATTTCTTAATATAAGCATATTTACTCCATTTATTTTATCTTAAAAAACCAGACCATGCCGGCTCTCTTACAGCTCCTTTTTTTGCGGGTAATTTAAATTTAGCGCCGCTTAAAGTAACACCTGAAAGCAATCCCATGCCCTCATCTTTTGTAGCGTAGACTATAACATTTCCATTAGGTGAAATACTAGGTGATTCATCTAGTTGTGCTTCAGTTAAAGGCCTTACAAAATTTTCATCAAAGTATTTCATTGCTATTTGAAAACTTTTATCTGACCTATGAACAAACACGAACCCTTCATTGCTTGGTAAATAAGAGCCTTTAGCATTGTAGTTTCCATCGAAGGTTATCCTTTTTGGCCTAGCGTTAAATTTTCTTAAATTAATCTCATATAGTTGGGGTGATCCAGATCTTCCAGATGTAAATATTATTTTAGAGCCCTTTGGTGACCATGTTGATTCAGTGTCAATAGAATAATGATTAGTTAATCTGGTCAGATTTTTGTTTTTTAAATTTAGTATGTAAATCTCAGCATTGCCGTCTTGATACATTGTTAACGATAAGAATTTTCCATCTGGCGACCATGCTGGTGAACTTATCTGAGATGTATTTTCAATGGCAATTTCTCTTCTACCTGAAGCAATGTCTTGAACATAAACCTTAGCCATACCTGTTTCAAAGGATACGTAAGCAACTTTTTTGGAGTCAGGAGACCAAGCAGGTGAAATAATAGGTTCAGCGCTTTTTAAAAGAACCTGCTCATTGCTTCCATCAGCATCAGCAACAACAAGATTAAAAATTTTATCTTCAGTTACATATAGAATCTTTGTTGATGCGATTCCTTTTATACCAGTTATTTCTTCATAAATTCCATCACTAATATAATGTGCAAGTTGCCTATTTTTATTAGGTATACCAAAAACTGTTGTAGCTCTAGCCTTGGATGCCTTTTTTATATCATAAACTTGATATTCAACTGATATATTCATCCCATCTTCGATGACCTTTCCCATAATCAAAAAGTCAATATTTAAAATTCTAAAATCGTTAAATACTATTTCGCTTTCATTACTTGGTAAAGAAAGAAGATTATTCTCGTCAAATACATTGAACTCACCCGATCTCTTAAGATCTCCTTTAATAATTTGCGAAAGCTCTTCAGATATTTCTACATTTCCTCCAAATTGAACCAAAGCAACTTTAAATGGATCCTCTGTGCCCTGTGTTATTTCTATAACAAGCTCGGACATTAACGAATTGGTAAAGATAATTGCTAACAAGAGTTTTTTCATGATGGATTAAACGTAATAACTATATTTTTAAAATCTGAAGAATATAAGCTAAAAGGTATATTATTAAAAAAATTAAAAGTTTCAACTCTTTGAATTGCATTTAAGGCTGAGTTGTCGAATCTAATATTTCCACTGCTTTTAATGAGATTAGAATTAATAATTCTTCCATTTTTATTGATGGTCAACCTCAAATCGCAAACAAGACCATCTTGAATGTTTATTGGCTTTCTCCAAGCAGATTGCAAGCTTTGAATTATCAATGAGCTAAAAAATTCTATTTGGCTCTGTTCTGATTGTTCTATAAGCATACTCTCCTCTTCAATTAGATCTTTTACACTGATAGAGGATATTAATGAATCAAACGAAATAGGTTTATTATCTAATGCTGCAGCTTTAGTGTCAGAATCATTTGATACTTTATCAACAATTAATTTAGCTGGTTCTTTTTCAATAATGTTATCTTGAAAAAGAAGGTTAACTTGCACAGGCTTACTTAATATTGATCTTTGTTTTGATTCAATATAAAAAAATCCAAGAAGATATAGAATTATTAAAGCATGTATCAAAAATGAGATAAAAGAAGCTTCTAAATAAATCTTATTAATTTTCATAACCAGAAGTTACGATACCAATTTTTGAAATGCCAACACTTTGCACAGAGGCCATTCCTTTTGCAACAAAATCAAATGCAACATCTTTATCGCTTTGGAAAACAACTTCAATATCTGGATTGGCATCAAATATTACCTTCGATTTCCTTTTCAATTCTTTAAGATCTATAGATAAAGACTCATCTCCAACATTAATAAAATAATCACCATTTTTATTAATAGAAATAACTAGGGGCTCGTTTTGTACGCTCATCTTAGTTGTATCAGTTTTTGGCAAATCAACCTCTATTCCTTGAATTAGCAAGGGCGATAGCACCATAAATATTATTAACAAAACAAGCATTACATCTATGTAAGGAACTACATTAATCTCTGCTTTAAGATTTTTTTTCTTTGCAAGCCTATAAATCATTATTTTTTGATAGATTTCTTATAAAAAATGCTTGCAAGCTCTTCAGCAAAAATTAAAGTGCTTTGACTTATTGATTCTGACTCCGAGGTAAATTTGTTAAATGCGACTACAGCAGGAATGGCAGCAAATAAGCCCATACCTGTCGCAATTAATGCCTCAGATATTCCAGGTGCTACTGCATTAATTGTTGCTTGTGTTGCATCAGATAAGCCCTGAAAAGATGTCATTATCCCCCATACAGTTCCTAGCAAACCAACATATGGACTCACAGACCCTACATTAGCTAAAAAGGGTAAATGCTTGTTCATGTCCTCTTCATCTGAAGCAATAGAGACACGCATAGACCTATTTATATCTTCAAGATCAAGCTCATTAATATTTTCTTTAGCTTTAATGTTATTAAATTCGTCAAACGAATTTTTAAATAAATTCATAGCTCCGTAAAGATTTTCCTCTTTTGATATTTCTTTATATAAAATATCTAAATCTTTATCAGTCCAAAAATCTCTTAAAAAAGCATCATTCACAGCTTTTATTTTTTTGAAGAAATTGTATCTTTCAACAATTATTATCCATGACAAGATTGATGCTATAAATAAAAGCAACATTACAATTTTTACAACTAAGCCAGCTTCTAAAAAAAGGTTTAAAACTGAAATATCATCCATAACTAATCCTGTTCAAAAATTAATAATAAGTCATCTGGAAACTTTTGTGGTTTTTTTGTTACCAAATTTATAAAACATACTTCGACTTCTCCACTAACATATTCCTTTCCATTTTTAGAACTAATTATTCTATGATGAAATAACATTCTAGCTTTAGAATTATTTTCTACAGAGGATTGGACAACTATTTCTTCACCAAGTTCTGCAGGTACAAAATAATTAATACTAAGTTTTTTAATAACAAAGGCTAATTCAATTTTTCTTAGATTACTTTGAGAGATATTAATATTTGAAAGGAATTCGGATCTTGATCTTTCAAAATATTTTAAATAGTTTGCATGATAAACAAAACCCTGAAAATCTGTATCTTCAACATAAATCTTGTAATGTAGATCATTACACTTGATAAGTTTGCTCATGCAGTTCAATATCCTCTTGGAATAATTCAAGTATTATTTGAATAAAATCTGGCCAAAGCAGATCAACAGTTACTAAATTATTTTTAATGTTCTTATTAATTGAGTTTGCAAGAATACGAACCTTTATAGGTCTATTATTAAATTTATATACTAGAGCAGGCTTAAGTCCTTCCGCATTTGAAGACGCAAGAACTTGCTCCCACCAATCTGGTCTCGGTTCTGCACCTGAGCCATAAGCCTTGCATTCTATGCACCAATTTCCAAGCATAAGATCAGGAAGCTCTTTTGTTCTTGTCTGTTCTAAGATTCTTTTTACTGGATTTTTTAAATTAAGGTCTTCAATAAGTGCATTTGCAATTTGCCTCTCAAAAGCTGCACCTTTATTTCTTGAATTTATAGACAAAACTAACCTTTAACCTCAAAATTTTCTGGGAATTCTCCATTGGTGTGCACTTCTTGAACATCATCAAGGTCATCCATAAATTCCATAATATTTAAGACTTTTTCAGATAATTCTTGATCTAAGTCAACTAATGTATCTGCCCGCAAAGTTAACTCTGCATTTATATAATTAAGTTCGTTTTCTTTAAATATATCAATAACCGTATTAAAGTCATTTGCCTCTGTAGTAACTTCATAAAAATCTTCCTCTTCTGTAAAATCAAGTGCGCCAGATTCAATCACTATCTCCATTAATTTTTCTTCAGAAATATCTTTATTGAGATGAATTACACCAAATTTATTGAACAAATAAGAAACTGAGCCATCTGTTCCGAGATTTCCACCAAACTTAGAAAAAGCATGTCTTACATCTGAAACTGTTCTATTTCTATTATCAGTCATTGTTTCAACTAAAATTGCTACTCCCCCTGGCCCATAACCCTCAAAAGTTATTTCTTCTAGTGCTCCAGTTTCACCAGTACCAGAACCCTTCTCAATGGCGCGCTTAATAGTGTCTTTTGGCATATTAGCAGCATTAGCTTTTTCTAATGCTAGTCTTAGCCTAGGATTGTCATTTGGGTCTGGCCCATCTTTTGCCGCAACAGTAATTTCTCTTATTACTTTAGTCCAAACTTTTCCCCTAGATGCATCCTGCCTTGCTTTTCTATGTTTTATGTTTGCCCATTTTGAATGACCAGCCATAAATTATTCTTCCTTATGTGTGCTTGTTATTTTCAATTCATCAAGTTGTTCTTTTTCAACTTTACTTGGAGCATCAGTAAGGAGGCAAGCTGCACTTTGTGTCTTAGGAAATGCAATAACATCTCTAATGTTAGTGGTGTCAGTAACCAACATAACAATTCTATCTAAACCAAATGCAATACCTCCATGGGGAGGACATCCTGTTGAAAGAGCTTTTAAAAGAAATCCAAATTTATTATCAGCTTCTTCTTTAGAAATATTAAGAATACTAAAGATAGTTTCCTGCATTGATTTATCATAAATTCTAAGAGAGCCTCCACCTATTTCATAACCATTTAAAACCACGTCATATGCATGGGCTATAGCCTTGTCTGGATTATCTAAGATATCTTTTTTTGAACATTTTGGAAGTGTAAAAGGATGATGAAGCGGTGTTAAGCTTCCCTCTTTATTGATCTCAAACATTGGAAAATTAACAACCCAGCAAGGAGCCCATTTGGAGATATATAAATTTAAATCTTCGCCTATTTTTTTAATCAAGCTACTCATTGATAAATTTACTGTGGCTTCAGTCCCAGCACCAAAGAATAAAATATCATCAGTGTTAACTTCTAAGGTTTCTATAATTTTTGAAATAGTTTCATTATTTAAGAATTTTAATATAGGCGACTGAATGCCATTTTCTAAGTCTTTTACATCGTTTATTTTTATATATGCCAAGCCTTTAGCGCCAAGTTTTGAAACAAATTTTGTATAATCATCAATTTGACCTCTTGTTAGTGAATTTCCATTAGGTACTTTTAAAGCCACAACTCTTGAACCTTCTTTTTTTGCAGGTTCTGAAAATACTTTAAACTCTTCGTCTATTACTAAATCAGCAATTTCGACAAGTTGGAGTGGTATTCTTAGATCAGGTTTATCACAACCATATCTGTCTATAGCATCATGCCAATCTATTACTTCAAATTTCTCTAAGCTATCATCACAAAACTCTTTAATAATATTCTTAATCATTTTTTCACTAACTTTCATGATTTCATCCTGATCAACAAAGGAGGCTTCTATATCAATTTGTGTAAACTCTGGCTGCCTATCAGCTCTTAAGTCTTCATCTCTAAAACATCTAGCAATTTGATAATATTTATCAAATCCACCCATCATCAATAATTGTTTAAATAGTTGAGGAGATTGAGGTAACGCATAGAAACTTCCAGGCTGAACTCTGCTAGGAAGAATGTAGTCTCTTGCGCCTTCTGGAGTAGCCTTTGTTAATATTGGAGTTTCAATTTCGTGAAAATTATTTTTATCTAAATAATTTCTTATTAATGAAGAAATTTTTGATCTAGTTATAATTCTTTCGTTCATTTCAGGCCTTCTAAGGTCAAGCACCCTGTTTTTTAGCCTTACGTCCTCATTTACTTCTTGATATTCATCAATTGGAAATACAGGCGTATCTGCTTTACTGAGAATAGTGATATTTTTAACCTCTATCTCGATCTCACCAGTATGCATATTCTCATTTACAGTTCCTTCAAGTCTCTCTCTAACAAGTCCGCTAATTTGAACTACAAATTCATTCCTTATTGATTCAGCTAATTTAAAAGATTCTTCATTATCAGGATTCACTACAACCTGACATATTCCTTTTATATCTCTCACATCAAGAAAAATTACGCCCCCATGATCTCTTCTTCTATGAATCCAACCACAGATTGTTACTTCTTCTTTAAGATTTGAGGATGTTATTTCTCCACAATAATGAGATTTCATGATTTTCCCTTTTTAATCCTTAATTTTATCTTGTTTGGAAGCTTTCTTGGGATTTGTTTTTAAAGTTTCTTTAGATTTATCATCTTTTGATGATTCATTTGATGAAATATTCTTCTTTTTTCCTGTTTTAAAATCAGTTTCATACCAACCACCTCCTTTCAATCTAAATGAAGGTGCTGAAATAAGTTTTTTAAGAGTTTTCTTATTACATTTTGGACAAGTTACTCTAGGCTTATCACTTATTCTTTGAATTACTTCAATTTGATGTTCACAATCAGAACATTTGTAATCATAAATCGGCATAAGTCCTCAAAAAAAGATAAAATTATAAACTATGTTATTTTCAAAGCTACTATTACCTACTTTAAAAGAAGCTCCACAGGAGGCAGAAGTTGTCAGTCATCAATTAATGCTGCGCGCAGGGATGATTCGCAAAGTTGCTTCAGGAATATACACATGGTTGCCATTAGGACTAAAAGTTCTAAAAAAAATTGAAAATATCGTTAGAGAAGAAATGGATGCTTCTGGTGCTCAAGAGGTCTTTATGCCAATGGTTCAACCAAAAGAATTATGGGAGGAAACATCAAGATGGGAAAAAATGGGGCCTGAACTGTTAAGAATTAAAGACAGGCATGAAAGAGATTTTTGTCTAGGTCCCACTCATGAAGAAGTGATTACAGACATAATTAGAACTAATGTAAAAAGCTATAAAGAGCTCCCATTAAATATCTATCAAATTCAAACTAAGTTTAGAGATGAGGTCAGGCCAAGATATGGAATCATGAGAGGCAGAGAATTTTTAATGAAAGATGCATATAGCTTTAATATTGATGAAGAATCTCTTCAGGAAACATATCTAATTATGAGAGAAACTTATAAGAAAGTACTTGAAAGAATTGGCTTAGAATATAAAATTTCTGCCGCTGATTCAGGCGCAATTGGAGGTGATAGTTCTGAAGAATTTCATGTCCTTGCAGATAATGGAGAAGATACTATTGCTATTAGTGATTCATCAGAGTTTGCAATAAATACCGAGCTTCTTTTAAAAGATGGAGAGAATATTAGCTCACTTGAGGGGAAACCTTCGCCAGATGGTAATGGAACAATACAAATTAAAAAAGGAATTGAGGTTGGGCATATTTTTAAACTTGGAAAACTTTATGCAGAATCTATGAAAGCTAATGTCTTAAATGCTGATGGAAAAGCTTCCACATTGTATATGGGCTGCTATGGTATTGGTGTATCAAGATTAGTTGCAGCAGCGATAGAGCAAAACTATGACGATAAGGGAATAATTTGGCCACACAGTATTGCTCCTTTTGATATAAATATCATCTCAATTGGCTTTGATAAAGATAAGAAGATAGCATCTGCTTCTTTAGAACTATACAACGAGTTGTATGATATGGGTTACGATGTCCTTTTGGATGACAGAAAAGATGGCTATGGCGCAAAAATGAGCGATTCTGAGCTTATTGGAATTCCTTTAAATATAATTATTGGTAAAAAATATCTTGAGAATAAAGAAATTGAATTAGTTGGTAGAAATGGAGATAGTTCAATAAACCCGATTGATGACATTAAAACAATATTAGATTTTTTTAAAAATTAATTAAAAAATCTATCATTTATTGCTTTATCCACATTAATAAGACCTAATTGAAAATTATCCAGCAGCTTTAACATTTTTTTATCATTTCGAAATAATTCATCATTAGAAAAATCCTCTAAAAGTATACTAATATCTTTTTTTACTAACGAAGATTTTGGTAAATATTTTTGCACCTCTAATAGCTTTTCAACACAATATTTTAAAGATCTCGGAAATAATTTCTCCATAATCAAAAATTTAAGAACAATTTCTTGACTTAAATTATCTTTATTGATTGTTTTGAAAGATTCGAATCCATTTACAGATCTTAAAACACTACTCCATTGTAAGTTTTGATAGTATTTATTTACATGGTTCTCTTTTCTTAAAATCTGGTCTTCAATTATTCTTGATAACATATCAGCTCTTTCAATAAATCTACCGAGCTTAATGAAATTAAATACATCATTTCTTTGCATTCCATCAGAAATAATTGCAAAAAATCTTTGAGAGTTTCTAATTATTTGATAGAGATCTTCGCTATAAGGTTTATTTTTACTATTAAAATCAAGATAAAGATTATTAAATTGCTCCCAAGCAGATTTTGGCAACATTGTTAAAAGATATCTTGAATTCATTTTTGCCATTTCAATTGAAAATTTAATTGAAGACGGATTTTTTTTATCTTGAATTAAAAAGTAAAAAACATTTTCTTTTGTATTTTTTTTCTTAAAATCACTTAGATGTCCTGTTATCTGAATTAAATGTTTCAAGTCATCTGATTCATCATGAGGAATATCTAATAGCAAATCTGAATTAACAATTATTAGCCTTGATGTATTTTCAATTCTCTCAATATATCTTGAAAGCCAGTAAGTTTTTTCAGCAGTACTTGAAAGCATTTAATTAATAACCCAAGTATCTTTACTGCCGCCGCCTTGAGAGGAATTAACAATAGTAGAACCTTTTTCAAGTGCAACTCTGGTTAATCCACCATTCGTTACAAAAGTATCATTTCCAGATAATATGAATGGTCTTAAATCAATATGTCTTGGTTGAATGCTTGTTTTAATTAGAGTTGGGCTTGTAGAAAGCTTAATAAGTGGCTGTGCTACAAAATTTCTTGGATTTGAGATAATTTTTAATTTGTAATCTTCTAATTCTTTTTTTGTAGCATTTGGTCCTATTAGAATTCCATAACCTCCAGATTCGTTTACAGGCTTAAGAACAAGCTTATTAATATTATCTAAAACAAATTTCTTATCCTTTTCAAATGCGCATAAATAGGTTTTTACTTGATTAAGTTTTGGTTTTTCATTTAAAAAAAACTCTATCATCTTGGGAACAAATGCATAAACTGCTTTATCATCAGCAACGCCTGATCCAGGAGCATTTACAATAGCAACTTTTTTTTCTTTCCAGGAATTTATAACTCCTGCTAATCCTAATGAAGAGTCTTTGATCCATAATGTTGGATCAAGATAATCATCATTTACCCTTCTGTAAATAACATCAACTCTTTTTCGTCCTGATATTGTTTTTATATAAACATAATTATCTTTTGATAAAATTAAATCTGATGATTCAACAAGGTCAATTCCCATTTGTTGCGCAAGATATGCATGCTCAAAATATGCTGAATTAAATACGCCTGGACTTAGAATAACGATTGTTTTTTTCTTATCTTTTGAGTAACTAGCATTAGATAAGCATTTGTATAATTGGAATGTATAATCATCAATCGGTGATACTTGATATTTGCTAAAAAGATCCATTACAACTTTTTTCATAACATTCCTATTTTCAAGCATGTATGCAACACCTGAAGGAACTCTAAGATTGTCTTCTAAAACATAAAACTTACCAAGATGGTCTTTAATAAGGTCTGTGCCTGATATGTTTGCCCATATCTTATTTTTAGGGGTGATTCCTTTACATTCTTCTAAGAAATTTGGGGAATCTAAAATTAATGATTTTAAAATTGGATTTTCATTTAAAAATTCTTGTTTATGGTATACGTCATGTATAAATAAATTTATTGCCTTAATTCTTTGTACTAATCCGTCTTTAACATTATTCCATTCTTTTTCTTTAATTATTCTTGGAATTAAATCTAGTGGCCATTCTCTATCAATTAATTCATTATTGTTATAAACACGAAATGTAATTCCCATGGAACGTATTATTGAATCGCGAACTTTTGACAATAGTTTCTTTTTTTTTGCACTTAAAAGATCAAAAAAGTTAAATGAGGCTTCAAAACTCTTACGGGGATTATTTTTATTATTTAGATATTCATCGTAAAAATTATTTATCTTATATTTATTTGTCTTCATAATTGCTTGAAATAATCAATTAATAAAAAGGGATAAGATAAAGAAATGCGTTCCTTCAGCTCTCACCTACTTCCGTCTTTTATCAAAAGATGAACGTTTAAATTTACTTTAACAAATAGAAGCAAGAAAGATAATTAATTTTATGTCTTTTTTTATTATATAAATATAGAATAAGGCATTCATAAAAATTAAATTTAAATATGACTTACTGCGTAGGAATGAAAATGAATGATGGTGTTGTTATGGTATCTGATTCAAGGACAAATGCTGGATTAGATAACGTTTCTACATATAAAAAAATGTTTACTTATTCAGTTGGTGATAGGTCAATAATCATTGTTACTTCAGGAAATCTATCAACATCACAAAATGTTTTTAAGACCTTAGAAAATGATATTAATTCATCCAATCCCTTAAATAGCTTAAATTTATGCAAAAATTTTGATGAAATTGCAGAGTATGTAGGACAAATTTCATTAAATCACTCAAAAACAGATGGGATTTCAATTAATACTCATCTTGGTTCAAATTTTCTTATTGGTGGTCAAATTAGTGGACAAGAACCTGCTCTATTGATGGTTTATCCTGTTGGTAATTATATACATGCTTCTGAGATAAAACCCTTTTTCCAACTTGGTGAGACCAAGTACGGAAAACCAATTCTTGACAGGCTTATAAGAAAAGAAACTTCTCTGGGTGATGCAGCCAGATGTGCTTTAGTTTCATTCGATTCAACTATGAAGAGTGATCTCACTGTTGGTCCTCCAATAGATTTAATAGTCTATAAAAAAGATTCTATCCAGATTTCTCTTGAAGAACATCTCCAATTCAAAACACCATTTTTTTCAGATTTATCTAGCAAGTGGTCTGAAGGGCTAAGAAATCTTTTTAAAGAATTGCCTAAATTTGATTGGGAAAAAGATTAATAATTTATTTAAGTTTTTTATAATCTTTTAATTATGGTTGCATTTGCCGTTCCGCCACCCTCACATATAGCCTGAAGACCATATGTGGATTCTCTTCTCTCCATTTCATGTAAAAGAGTTGTCATAAGCTTTGCTCCGGTTGCACCAAGCGGATGTCCTAAAGCCATTGCACCACCATTTACATTAAGTTTTGATTTATCAGCTTTTAAATCATCAGCCCAAGCAAGTGGGACTGGAGCAAAAGCTTCGTTTACTTCATACAAATCCATATCATCAATAGTTAAGTTAGCAGTTTCTAGAGCTTTCTTTGACGCTGGTATTGGCCCGGTTAGCATAAATACAGGATCATCTCCTACAACTGAAATAGAAACTACTTCTGCTCGTGGACT